>Ga0183100_1000051_pt1 | contig 191659 bp, 145 predicted proteins | sample Biomet2_FD_127789 | JGI IMG/M metagenome (GOLD analysis project Ga0183100, IMG submission 127789) | Microbial communities from bioreactor (seeded with anoxic lake sediment) at LBNL, California, USA - Biofuel metagenome 2 | ecosystem: Engineered > Bioreactor > Anaerobic > Unclassified ...
CCTATGTGTTTCTCATTTTTCATGCTACAAATATAACAAATTTATTGTTATAAATAACACTAATCTAATATTTTATACACATTTTTGCCTTGCAACGGTCTTATAATATGGATTTTTTAAAAGTGGAGTTTTTGATTATATTTTTTATATTTGTAAAAATATTTTTTATGGAAACAAGTAAATATATTGTTAGTGCAAATTTAGTTCAGTCGGAAGGCAATCCGATTTTGGAAGAATTTCAAGTTAATGCAACCTGTCCTTATGACGCCATTGGTAAAGCTCAAGATTTATTTTGGAACAAACTGTTTAAAACAGAGAATAGGTTTGCCCAGGTTAAAGAACTAAAAATTAAAAATGTTTACCAGGATTTTTGATGTTCTGTTAACTGGCGTTAAGAATTTTTTATAAATCACAGAACATCATTTTTATTTTTTTTAATAATGGCTCCAGATATCGGATCCCGGGTTTTTAATGTCGGAAATAATTTATTGTTTTGAGACAGAAAATTATGACCCCTGCTAATATTTTTTGTATTACGTGAATCCATTTATTCTTTTCGCTTAGTCATTTATAAATTAATGATTTACTTGTTTCGAGCAATTAAGTTACTGATTTTTAGAAGAAACACATTTTTGTTTTCCCGATTGAAGATAAAGGCTTGTAATATTTATTGAAAACAATAAAATACCGGAAAATAAGTTTATTTTTAAGCAAAGTATTGTAATATTGTAATTTTAAATTCAAATGATATGAACTTTACCTCCAAATACTTATTGATATTCATTTTTACCTGTTTACTAAACTCTGGCTATGCCCAGGAAATTGGCATCGGACAATGGCGCGATCATTTGCCTTACAACAAATGCCTTTCGGTGGCCGAAGCCGGAAATAAAATATACACATCCACACCTTTTGCTCTTTTTTCCTATGACAAAACAGATTTAAGTCTGCAACGGTTATCCAAGGTAAATGGTTTATCCGATATAGGTATAAGCTGGATAAGTTATAACACAACCTGTTCCACCCTTGTAATTGCTTATACCAATACCAATATTGATTTATTGAAGGACGGACAAATCATTAATATTTCGGATATAAAACGAAAAGAAATTTTGGGTAACAAAACGATTAACAAAATAACCTGTATTGGAAAATATGCTTATTTGAGCTGCGGATTCGGGATCGTAGTGCTGGATGTGGAAAAAGAAGAAATATACGACTCTTATTATATTGGACCTAATGGAAGTCAGATTGATGTGCTTGATTTGGCTTTGGATACAAATGATTCCATCTTATGGGCAGCCACCGAAACGGGAATGTATAAAGCAAATTTCAACAATCCGTTTATTTCAAATTATACTTCCTGGTCAAAAGACACTATAATAACTGGATATAATGATCGGTGCAACCTGGTGGCGTATTTTAACAATAAAATTTATGTAAATAAATCCGACGGAACCTGGGGACACGACTCGCTGTATGTGTGTAATAACAATACTTGGCAATTATTCCCTAACCATTCGTTCAATCCCCGGTATAGTTTAAAAACCATATATGATAAATTAATTATCACAGGTTCAGATTATGTTGATATATTAAATTTTGCCGACACGGTTGAATACCATATGTGGGGATATGCTGGTGAAGGATATCCTCAAACTTCTGATGCAACGTTGGATTCCGAAAATAATCTCTGGATCGCCGATAAAAATTATGGGCTGGTAAAGAATTGGGATAAACAAAATTTCAGTAAATTAAGCCTTAACGGGCCTTTAACTGCTGATGTATTTTCTATGGCAGCGTCGGGGAATAACGTTTATTCAGTGGCAGGAGGAAAAACTACAACCTGGGCTCCGATGTGGAATCATGGTGGGGTTGCTTCTTTTATTAATAATCAATGGAGTACATATATTTTACCCGATAGCATTTCCGATTGTGTGGGTATAGCTGTTGATCCCTCTAACGCGCAAAAAATATATGTCGCAACATGGACTAAAGGTATTATTGAATATACAAATGGTGAAATAACCAATGTCTATACGGATAAAAATAGTACACTTTCCCGTAATATTCTTTGGGACGACATGATTATGATTAGTGGTCTTTGTTTCGATCAGGATAATAATTTATGGGTGTCTAATCAGCAATCAAACAAAGCTATTTCATGTCGAAAACCCGATGGCTCGTGGACGTCATACGACTTAGGTTCTGTGGTTAATGGACGGGATTTAGGCCCCATGATTATTGACAATAACAACCAAAAATGGATATTGCTTCGGGGTACAGGCATTGCCGTTTGTAATGCTGAAAATACTACTGCCAAAAAACTTACTTCCTCCAAGGGAAGTGGAAATTTGCCTGGAAACTTTACGTTAAGTATTGCTCAGGATTTGGATGGTGCAATCTGGGTTGGAACCGACGAGGGAGTGGTGGTTATTTATTCACCTGAAAATGTTTTTAATGGTGGTGATTTTGATGCTCAGAAAATTTTGATTGACTTTGGTGGATATGTTCAGTATCTTCTCGAAACAGAAACGGTTACATCTATTGCTATTGATGGCGCCAACCGGAAATGGTTTGGTACTGATAAATCAGGCGCTTATTTAATGTCGGCTGATGGAACCAAGCAATTGCTTCATTTTACCACCGACAACAGCCCTCTTTTTTCCAATTCAATCACCAGCATTGCTATTGATAATGATGGTGAAGTATTTTTCGGAACCAGCAAAGGAATTATTTCATACAAAAGTGATGCTGCACCAGAACCATCACCTACTTCGGATAACAAGGTTTATGCTTACCCAAACCCTGTGAAAAGCGGATATGACGGACCCATTGCTATTAAAGGATTAAAAGAAAATTCCGATATAAAAATAACCGACATTAGTGGCAACTTAATTTTTGCCACCAAATCCCTGGGAAGTCAGGCTATTTGGGACGGCAAGAATTTTAGCGGAAAAAGGGCTAAAACAGGAGTTTATCTGGTTTTTGCCAGCGATGCCAATGGCTCAAGCACGTTGGTTACTAAAATACTCTTTATCAATTAAAATGTAAAATTCAATCCGAAGCTGGGCATAAACGGCAATTGGTAGATTTTTTCAGTGGTAATACGGTTGATATAAAAAATATTTTTCCGATCGTAAACATTGGTAATGCTTAAATTGGCTTCCAGTTTTGAATTTTTGCTAAGAACAAATGTCTTTTTGACACTACAATCAAGGCGGTGGTAATAAGATAATCTTCCACCGTTTAATTCGCCATATAGTATATCAAGACTCCCGTTACCTGTTGTATAATTAGACGTTATCCCTTGATTGAAATCAAGCTTTTCGTAATATCCCTGAGTAAGAGTAAAAGGGAATCCCGAGCCGAAGTTCCAGCGCATACTGGTTTCCCAGCTTTTATTTTCTCCCATTTGATAGGAAACTACAAGGTTGATATTGTGCCGGCGGTCGTAATGAGGTACATAATTTACCATGTGATCTCTTTCGTAGGTACGGTGAACAAAAGCATAGGAATAAACCGCCCATAAATATAAACGGGAATATTCGTATTTTAGTGAAAGATCAATACCTTCGGCGTCGCCTCTTTCGATGATATAGTCTTTTTTCAGATAATCGGGTATGGAACCGTTCTCGGGAGTATCCTCAAATATTTTATCGCGGTTTACATTCGTCAACTGTGGAAAATATTTATAATAGCCTTCTAAATTTATGGTTAAATTGGTGATCCCATCATATTCTGCACCTATAATCAGGTGGTCTGATTTTTGGAGTTTATGTTTAACGGTTTTTCCATCAAAGGTTTCAGGGAGATTTTCGCTTCCCGATAAAAAGCCATAGAACAGGTTAACCACGTCGCGATCGGAATTGGCGCTGATCAGATTTTGGGAATAAAGTCCGGCGGCGAGTTTAAAACGTAAGTTATTTGTTGCGTTATACTTAACCGCAATGCGTGGCTCTGGTGACAAATTAGCCAGCGAAGCATACCATTGTACACGAAAACTGGGTTCAATCAAAAATTTCCCTTTTGTCCATTTATATTTTGCATAACCGGCAATTTCTGTAGTATTCTGAATCTGTTCAATTTTCCGGTTATCGGAATTTATATAATTGTAAATGGTTTTAAAACCAAGCATTTCCACGCCATATTTTATTTCGTCTTTGCCTAAAAAGTAAGTAAATCCAAGTCCACCGTTAAAACCGGAAATCTCGCTGGTTCGATTATTTAACGTTGTTTCCCCTTCGCTTTCCAACATTGAAATTTTATAATTTGAATAGGCAAACACACCTTCCATCAAAGCCGGCGTTTTGCCGGGAACAACCACAAAATTAACACCTCCGCCGGATGAGGCCCAGTTAAAATCGGATAAAGCTTTATAATCGTTAACATTATCGGTAAAATTAAAACCAAAAAAGTTTACTTTGCTTCCATTCTGACTGTTGAAAGAAATTTTTCCATAAACATCTGTGTAATTAAATGGCAATCCGCTGGTGTCAACATTTTTATAAAAAATCTTTGCGCTTTGTTCGAGATATGAATTTTTTAAAGAAAAAATGAATGACGAACTTCCATCACCGGACTCTGTTTGTTTCTTTAAAGGCCCTTCAAGCAATAAATTAGCTCCAAAAGTGCTGGCGCCGATTTTACCTGCAAGGCGTTTTTTATTTCCGTCGCGTGTGCGAATGTCCATCACCGACGAAACCCTGCCACCATATTCAGCTCCGAAACCGCCCGTATAAATATCGGCATTGCGTATGATGTCGGTTTCGAAAACCGAAAATAATCCTATGGAATGGAAGGGATTATAAATAATCATTCCGTCGAGTAAGACCTTGTTTTGTATGGGCGATCCGCCGCGGATATAAAGTTGTCCACCCTGGTCGCCGGTAAAAACTACGCCCGGCAATACCTGAAGGTATTGGGCAAGGTCGGGTTGCCCACCAATGGCTGGTATTTGTTTGACCTGGCGTGGCGTAATTTTGACAACCGAAGTTCTGGTTTCGGTTTTGCTTTCAACATGGGCAGTACTTGTAATGCTTATTCCTTTTAACGCAATGGTTGAAGCCTTAAGATATAGTTTTTTGTTGATTACTTCGCCACCTTTAATAACAATGGGCATCCGGAGAGTATCGTAACCAAGATAAGTAACCATCAGCGTATAAGTTCCTTTGGGAACACGCGAAATCACAAACATGCCGTTAACATCTGTGGCTGCGCCATAGGTGGTTTTGTAAAGATAAACGTTAGTGAAAATGATGGGTTCACCGGTTTCTTTTTCAAATATTGAACCACGGATAGTTCCCTCCTGAGCTAAAGTTTGGCCGGTAATACAAAGACTTAAGAAAAGTAGAAATAGGACGGGGATGTGTAGTATTTTAGAATTCATGGTCGATTGGCTAATGTTATTATAATAGTCGCCAAAAGTAGTAAAAAGATAATCAAAAAAGTTATAGCTTTGCCAAAATTATTAATAAAATCTTAGTATTACATAAACGATTAATTCAACACATACAATGCAAAAGTTATTATTATTGGGAGATGAAGCGATAGCTCAGGGTGCCATAGATTCCGGACTTTCCGGCATATACGCCTATCCTGGTACCCCATCTACCGAAATTAATGAATATGTACAACGGTCAAAAGAAGCAAAGGCATTAAACATTCAAAGCAGTTGGTCGGTTAACGAAAAAACAGCGATGGAAGCTGCACTCGGCATGTCATATGCCGGGAAACGCGCCATGGTTTGTATGAAACATGTCGGACTGAATGTGGCTGCCGATCCTTTTATCAATTCGGCAATCACCGGAACTAACGGAGGCTTAATTGTTTTATCAGCCGATGATCCATCCATGCACTCGTCGCAAAACGAACAGGATTCGCGTTTTTATGGAAAGTTTGCCCTGATACCTGTTTTGGAACCTTCCAACCAACAGGAAGCCTATGATATGGTAAGCTATGGCTTCAAAATTTCAGAGGAACTTAAAACTCCTGTTTTGCTACGTATTACAACCCGTTTAGCTCATTCCCGTTCGGGAGTGGTCCGGAAAGAAAAAATAGCTCAGAATACTGGGAGTATGCCTGAAAATACTCGTCAGTTTGTGCTTCTTCCAGCCATCGCACGGAAAAAATACAAAGCTTTGCTGCTAAATCAGCAAGTATTTGAATCGGAGTCGGAAATTGCCGGGTTTAATAAATATATCGAAGGTCCGGACAAACATTTGGGTATCATTGCCTGTGGAATAGCTTTCAATTATTTAATGGAAAATTATCCCGACAGGGTAGTGCCTCATCCCGTTCTGAAGATCGGTCAGTATCCACTGCCACATCAAATGATAGAAAAACTCTATAATGAATGCGATGAGGTTCTTGTACTGGAAGAAGGTTTCCCTATGGTAGAGGAGATGCTCAAGGGATTTCTCAATAAAGGTAAAAAAATCAAAGGACGTCTTGATGGCACGTTACCTCAGGATGGAGAATTGACTCCAAATTTAGTAGCAGCCGCTCTTGGGATGTCCGTTGTAATAGGTTCCGAAATTCCGGCTTTAGTAGTTGGCCGCCCGCCTTCACTTTGCAAAGGATGTCCGCACATTGACTCTTTTACTGCGCTTAACGAAGTGCTTAAACCTTACGGAAAAGGTCGTATTTTTTCGGATATCGGATGTTATACCCTGGCGGCTTTGCCTCCTCTGGAAGCCGTTAATTCATGCGTGGATATGGGCGCATCCATTACCATGGCCAAAGGCGCTGTGGATGCCGGATTATTTCCTTCGGTAGCTGTTATCGGCGATTCCACGTTTTGCCATTCGGGGATGACGGGACTTTTGGATGCCGTTATTGCCAAATCGCCTATTACCGTGATGATTCTCGATAATTCAACCACAGCTATGACCGGAGGTCAGCCTTCAGCAGCGTTCAATCGTTTGATCAACATTTGCAAAGGACTGGGTGTTGAAGAAGAACATATCCGCATCATTAAACCTTTGCATAACAAACACGAGGAAAATGTGAAGGTGATACAGGAAGAACTTGAATATCGTGGAGTTTCGGTAATTATTCCGCAACGCGAATGTATTCAGACGTTGAATAAACGGATGAGACTTAAATTTAAAGAGAAAAAATAAAAAAGAAAATGAAGCTCAACCCGGCTTTCGGGTTGGGCTTTTATTCAACATTAATTATAAATGATTTATGAATGAAATGTCCATAAAGGTTATTCTCATAACAACCGAGAATAATTTTCTGTGGATGTTCTATTTGACCAATAAATTAAAAAATTAATAACAAATGAAAAAAGATATAATACTTGCCGGTGTTGGCGGACAAGGAATTCTTTCGATTGCTGCGATAATCGGATCGGCAGCCATTGAATCAGGAATGTTTTTAAAACAGGCAGAAGTGCACGGGATGAGCCAGCGTGGCGGTGATGTGCAATCCAATCTGCGGATTTCGGACGATGAAATTGCTTCCGATCTTATTCCGGAAGGAAAAGCCGATATGATTATTTCGGTGGAGCCGATGGAATCGCTGAGGTACTTACCCATGTTGACGAAGGAAGGCTGGGTAATTACCAATATTAAACCGTTTAACAACATACCCAACTATCCGGACGTGGATAAATTATTGGCGGAAATTAATGCTCTGCCGAGGCATATTGCCATTGATGCCGACCAGATAGCTATTGATTTGGGGTCTCCAAAATCAGCTAATATTGTAATACTTGGCGCTGCATCTCCTTTTTTAGGCCTGGAAATTAAGCAACTCGAAAATGCCATACGGTTTATCTTTGGTAATAAAGGCGAAGAAATAGTGAATACTAACTTAAATGCTTTGGCTGCCGGAAGAAAATTTGCCCTGGAAAATCAATAAATTTTAATATCCACCGGAAATAAAATCTTTACGGAAAAAGGTAGCTATTCAGCTCGAATAAAAAATTGTCTCGCAAAGATGCAAATATCTATAAATTGTTTACGATTCTTTGCGTCTTTGCGAGAAATAAAACTGAATAGTAAACAAAAGTTATAGATGGTTACTAAATATTGCACCAATAAAAAGAATTGTTTCTGATAAAATGAGCTTGTTATGTGGAAAAAGCATCTGACACAAATTTTTATAGGTGTTGTTACCTTGTTTATTGCCTATGTTTTGTACGATTATTTTCTGGTACCAGTCAAAGTGTTGGAAGATGATAAAATTATTGTTGCCGAAAAAACGGAATATGGAATAGTTGCTGATTCTCTTGTGGTTCATAAAAGTGAAGTTCAGGCCAATGACAATATCTCTTCCATTCTTCAAAAATACACGATTGATTCCCGGACGGTAGATCAGATCGTCCGGAAGTCGGATACCATTTTCGATTTTCATAAAATTCGTCCTGGTGATTCGTATACCGTATTATGCAGCAACGATAACAAGCAGACCGTACAATATTTTATTTACGAAAACTCTCCGGTTTCGTATATCGTTTACGATTTGCGCGACTCGATTCATATTCACTACATTCAGCGGAATGTGGATAAGAATATAAAAACCATATCCGGCGAAATTACCTCTTCGCTCTGGAGCGCCATGACCAATGCCAAAGCCAGCCCAAGCCTTGCCGTTGAATTATCGGAAATATATGCCTGGACCATTGACTTCTACAGTATACAACCCGGCGATAAGTTTAAAGTTATTTACGAGGAATTATCGGTGGATAATGAAACCATTGGTCTCGACCGTATACTCGGAGCCTGGTTTTATCATGCCGGCAAACCATATTATGCTTTTTATTTTGCCCAGGATAATGCCGGCGATTACTTCGACGATTTGGGTCAAAGCCTTAAACGGGCATTTTTGAAAGCGCCATTAAAATTTTCGAGAATAAGCTCCAACTTTACCTATCATCGCTTTCATCCCATCCTGCGTATTGTGAGACCCCATTTGGGTGTAGATTATTCTGCTCCCCGTGGAACATCTGTTCATTCTATTGGCAATGGAACGGTTATCAGCGCCGGATTTGCCGGAGGCGCCGGTCGGATGGTGAAAATCAGGCATAATGCCGTATATTCTACTACCTATATGCACCTGGCAAAGTTTGGTAGTGGTATACGAAGCGGAGCACATGTTACCCAGGGGCAGGTTATCGGATATGTTGGCAGTTCGGGATTATCCACCGGCTCCCACCTCGATTTCAGATTTTACAAAAACGGCAAGCCCATCAACCCGCTTAAGGTAGAATCGCCTCCGGCCAAACCGGTGAAAAAGGAATACTATAGCGATTATGCCCGCTTGCGCGATAAGCTGAAGCATCAGCTTGATAGCATTAAGTAAAACGGTAACCTTAATTCATTATTATTTATAACTTTAAAATACTCCAACGCTATACTTTCCCCATATTTTAATGGTGTGCCGGTATCGTTTTATTCATTAAGCCCAGATTTTAATTTGGCGAGGGTACTTCCGAAGGGGGAGGGGGTACTTCCGAAGTACCCCCCTCCACTTCAAAACCGAACTGATGATGTTTTTTTGTAGACCGCTTCACCTTTTTTGTGCATCGTTGCTGTTTTGAAGTACCTCCCTCCACTTCAAAAGTAAACCGATGATGTTTTTTTATAAACCGGTTTTGTTTTAAAGTACTCCTTAGCAATAAAACAGAACCTTCCTTTAGATATGGTTTTTATTTAAAAATAAAAAAAGCCGCCCAAGAGAGCGGCTTTTTTAACAATTTAATTGAAACTATTATTTTTCGGTTCCTCCTGCCCACCAAATTTTATCCTTAGTTACGTCTACTTTGGGGACGTTTATCGAATTAGCTGAAAGTTCGCTTGCAACAAAGGGTAATCTCCAGACGAACCCATTACTATTATTTTTAGGATTACTTAATGGGAGTAATTCCGTTCTACGGTAATCGTTATATGCCTCAATGGATTCAATTTCATAACCGGCTATCCATTTTTGAATCATTATTTCTTTTAATGGATCTGCAGTATACTTCGGAGCAATATTATCCGTAAAATATTGGTCAAATTGAGGATAAGAAATTTTCCAAAATCCGAATGCTTCCTTAACGGCATCATTTAAAGTAGTTAAAGCATTTGTCCCTTTTCTTGCTTCAGCTTCAGCTTTAAGAAATAATAATTCATGATAAGACATAATGACTGTTGGAAATGTCGGGTCGTTTTCAAGAACACCAATAGAATATTTATCACCTTGCTGACTTTCGACGGCTGTTCCATTAGGAGCAAAAGCTAATTCACCACCGGAATTAGTTAGAAAATAATTATTAATTCGCACGGTATCTTTTCTATCTTGCATAGCATTTGCTAACGTTTGGCTAGCTGATAAATAACCACGGTCGTTTAAAAACTGGTACCAAGGTTGATTTCCATAAGCCTGATCTTCGTAATTGGTAAATACTAAAGCATCACTGGCCGATTGAAATCCATTGGCAACACAAACAAGAACAGAGTCTACGGCTGATGAATTAACTTTTTCTAAACGCATAAAATAGCGGGCTTTTAAGCTCCAAGCTGCTTTTATCCATTTATTAGCATCTCCTCCGTAATAATAATCATTTCCTCCGATTCTAACCTGACTTGCATTTGGATTGTTAATCGAATTTTTTAAGTTGGTAATTGCTTCATTCAAAAATTGAAATATAGCGGCATAAATAGAAGATTGTTTGTCGTATTTGGGCTCTTTTAATTGGCTTCCTTTTAGAGCTTCAGTCCAAGGAGCTTGCCCCCACATGTCAGTTATTATTGCTAAATCATGAGCCGTTAATATTTGAGCAATACCTAAAATATTAACATTAAATTCTTCTGGACCTCCTTTACCACATTTTTCTCGAATGTCTTTTAATGCGAGTAAATTATTATAAATGGAATTCCAGTTATTATCAAATAATGAACCATCTTGTAATTGTAATCTTTCATCTGCGGTCATTAATTGACCAAAAGTTCCTGCATTATGTTCAATGTATACAGAAGAGTACCAAGCCAGATCTGTTCCTGTAGTTCCAAATGCAGTTGCTACTTCAACTGCAGGTAGCTCATTAATGGCATCAACGGCCAATGCATCATTTCTATCCTTATTGATACTATCCATAGTATCTTCTGAACAACTTGTGATAAAAAAAGCTAATAGAGCTATTAAAACATATGTTATATTATATCTTTTCATTTGTTTTTTATTTAAAGTTATTAAAGTGTTAAATTAATACCAAAGCCAAAACTTTTGGTTTGAGGCAATGACATATAGTCAAAGCCACCCTGCATATTGCCATTTCCTTGAGAAGATTCCGGGTCAAAGTTAGGTAAATTTGACCATATTAAAATATTTCTTGCATAGGCAGATACAGAAAGCTTTGAAATTTTAATTGAATTTGTCCAACTTTTGGGTAAGTCAAATGCTAAAGAAATTTCTCGTAGTTTAACAAAATCGGTTTTATATACATAAGCTTCAGAAATATTGGAAACTGTGCGGTTGTAATATATTTCATAATCTTGTTCATGTTCGGGGCCGCCTAATACTTTCGTATTAGCTGTACCTCCGATTTGAATGCCCTGATCGTTAGTAATCCCATTATCAACAACACCGTCAACCATGAAGGTCTTTTCACGATCTCTGGTTTTATAGGATGTTCCATATAAATCAATTAAACGATTAGATCCTGAATACATTTGACCACCATTCTTCCATTCAATAAGAAATGATAAAGAAACAAATTTATATCTTAAAGAGTTATTAAAACTCATGATAAATTTAGGAGAAACTGTGCCGATTTTACCAAAGTTGCCAGCTTCTGGCATCCCATTTTCGTCGACGACGATTTTCCCTTGGTCATTGCGTTTGTACTGAACCCCATAAATTATAGGATACGACATTCCTGCCATAGCACGAACTTGGGGATCTTGAAATCCACCTAAATAAATACTCTCTACGCCAGGAGCAAGAGAAACACATTTATTTTCAACAGTAGAGAAGTTTGTGTTAAAATCCCATTCAAAATTTTTGGTTTTTATTGGAATAAGGTATAATGTGAATTCATGAGATTTACTGGACATTTCACCTGCATTGGTTACAAAATAAGAAGAGCCCGTTGAACCGGCCATGGGAACAGAAAATATTTGATCCTTTGTTGTTTGGCTTGCATAAGTGTAATCAATGCCAATCCGATTATTAAAAATTTTGTATTCGAGTCCTATTTCCCATGATTTTGTATTTTGAGGTGTAAGGTTTGGATCATAAAGGGTAGCGTTGGGTTGATATCCGACTATACCACCTAATGGGAATTCGATGCCATAACTTAGAAATCCACTTGTTGAAGTTCCTTTCGGATAAGTTAAAGGATAATAAGTGCCGGCTGCTCCAACTTCTGCATAGGATCCTCTGATTTTTCCGAACATTCCTTTGTTTTGAAGTGAAGGTAATTCCGTGAATACCCAGCTTAAAGAGGCTGAAGGATAAAAGAATGAACGATTATTTCTGGGCATGGTAGAAACATAGTCATTTCTTCCGGTTACGTTAAAATAAAGCATTTTCTGGTATTCTAAAGAAGCATTACCAAAGAACCCAACAATGCGACTTCTATATTTATTCTCGTCAGCTATAACACTAGCGCAGTTTTTAATATTGTTATATCCACCGATAATAAAGCCAGTACCCTCTTCCTCCATATTTTGAGTATAATCGCTGTTAATTTCGCTTCCAAGTATTACATTTAATTTCAAATTGTTAGATATTTCTTTATCAAAGTTGGCAAGAAATTGAGAGTTTACATTTCTATATGTCAATGATCTATTGATAATTGAACCTCCTGAAGGAGTTGCCGATGAAGGAACCGTAGCCTTGAAAGTGGCACCACCTGTTTTGGCTGAACCTAATTGATATAAGTCTTCTCCAGTGGTAGTATATTCATCGACACCAATTTTGTATGTAAAATCTAAGAAGTCATAAGGCTTATAATTTAGGAATGCATTCCCAAAAAATCTTTTTGTAGCTTCACTAAATGAATTGTATTTTGTACCCCAATAAGGATTCTCAAAAGTACCACCCCTGTAGTTTATTTGTTTATAAATATTTCCACTTTCATTATATGGTGTTCCTTTTAAATCATAATCTGGGGGAGCACCATAAACAGTGAATAAATAACTATTATTACCTGTAGGAATTTTTTGTATTTTTAAATCAGAATAGTTACTCGAAAATCCAGTTTTCCAATTTTTATTGATGTTAAAATTAGCAGCAAGTTTGGCATTGTATCTTTTCATTCCAGAGCTTGGAATTATACCCGTTTGGTCAGTGGAACCCAATCCGATAGAATAAGATCCCATGGTTCCAGCTTGGCTGATGTTAATATTATTGCTAAAAGTGCTTCCCGTTTGGAAGAAGTCTTCAGCATTATTGTAAGATTGGGGCTTTACCCATTCTTGCTTTTGAGGAAACCAATATTCACCTGTATGGTTTGCTGGATCCAATACATTACCACCAAATTTGGGGTCATCAGGAATTTTAGAAATTTCAGGTCCCCATGAGCCTGAACCAAAATTAGTATATTTAATTACATTGTTGGAATAAGCGCCATGAGCATACCGATGCTGTAATTTAGGCAGTATACTTGCCATATCGAAAGAATAATCGCTACTATAGGTTACTACAGGTTTTCCTACTATTCCACCTTGAACGCTCTTTCCACTTTTTGTCGTAATAAGAATAACACCATTAGATGCTTTGATACCATAAAGAGCTGCAGCGGCTTGCCCTTTCAGAACGTTAATAGATTCAATATCATTCGGATTTAAATCTAGAGAACGTCCGGAAAAGTCTGTGCCAATAACACCTCCATTGCCTACTTCATAATCAGAATTACTTGCAATAGGCATCCCATCAACAACATAAAGAGGAGCATTGTTGCCGCTAAATGAGCGGGCTCCACGGATAAATATTTGTGAAGAAGCTCCCGGCATTCCACTTGATGGCCTGATTTCAACACCTGCTACCCTGCCCTGCATTGCTGTGCTTAAGTTGGTATTTCCTGTGCGGGTTAAATCTTCTGTTTTTACCTCTTGAGTAGAATATCCGAGGGATTTCTTTTCACGCGAAATACCCATAGCGGTTACTACAACTCCTTCAATAGATTTTGCTTCGGGTTCTAAAACGACATTAATAATCGTTTTATTTTCGATGGGAATTTCCTGAGTTTTCATTCCGACAAATGAAAAAACCAAAATTTTTCCATCTTTTACATTTAACACGTATTTACCGTCAACATCTGTTATCACACCATTTGTGGTGTTTTTAACAAGAACGGTTGCTCCGGGTATTCCTTTACCATCCTCCGAACTGGTAACGGTTCCCCAAATTTTCTTTTGTGCAAGCACACTTTGCATTCCAATAAAAAGCAGGAGCGCAAGTAAAATAGTAAATTTTCTCATAATTTGATGAATTTAGTTAAAAATTTGTTTTACATGGATAAAAATTAATTGATTAATAAATAATGTTATAAATAATAATAAATTTTTAGTATTAAGCTATTCAATGAACTTTTAAATGGGCTGCAATGTAAATAAAAATTTATCATACAGATTGTAAAATTAATAAAAAATTAATCTTTGATTAACAAATAATTTAAGATTTTTTATTATGCAATGTATAATTATTTGTAAATCAAATGAATAAAATTTAAAATTTATTCAAGGTTTCCGGTCATTTTTTCGACTTCGTCCAAAATATTGCCCGATTTTACCAGATTTTTCATCGTAGTATGGTCATTATACAAAGGACGGTCTATCTCAAGAAAAGCTACGTGGCGGCGAATTACCTCTTTGGCAGCAGTTACGCCGGTTCCGAATTTATAATCGCGGAAATCGAGCGCCTGTGCGGCTGCCATCAATTCGATACCTAAAATTCCATAAGCATTATCCAATATCTGGAAGTTTTTGATGGCTGTATTCATACCCATAGAAACAAAGTCTTCCTGGTCGGCGGCAGCAGGTATGGATTGAATGGAAGCCGGCGCGGAAAGGATACGTTGTTCAACGATCAGGGTGTCTGCCGTATATTGGCTAAGCATCAAACCCGAAAACATCCCGGCTCCTTTGGTAAGGAAAGCGGGCAGCCCCACGCTTAAAGCGGGATTGTTCAACCGATTCATCCGGCGTTCGGACAACACGCAAACCATGGTAATGGCTGCTCCCGCCATATCCATAGGCAACGAAACAGGTGAACCCTGGAAATTGGCGCCTGAAAGCTGAATATTTTCTTCAGGAAAGAATATTGGGTTATCTCCAACTCCGTTCAGTTCAATTTCCACCTGACTTCGGGCGTAATCAAGTGCATCGTGAGCGGCGCCGATAACCTGCGGAGTGGAACGCATGGAATAGGCATCCTGAACTTTGCATTTTACTTTGCCTTCGGCGATATCGCCACCTGCTACTAATTTACGAATTGCCGCAGCGCTACGCATGGCTCCGCGAAATCCCCGTACTTCATGAATTTTAGGATGATAGGGTTTCATATTGGCTTTCAACGCTTCCAAACTCATGGCTGCTGCAATTTCGGCTTGTTTTAACCACCGCATGGCATCGTATAAAAAAATGGCGCTCATTGCCGTAAGAACATTTGAACCGTTGATAGCTGCTAGTCCGTCGCGGGCTTGCAGGCCTGGAATGGGAATTCCTGCTTTGCTCATCGCTTCTTTGCCTTCTAAAAGTTCACCTTTATAATAAGCTTTTCCTTCGCCCATCATCAACAAGGCAATCTGCGACATCGGCGCCAGATCGCCACAAGCGCCTACCGATCCTTTCTGGCAAACAAAAGGCGTTACACCTTTATTTAGCATGTCAACAAGGGTTTGCGTAATTTCGAGCCGGCATCCTGAATTTCCGTGAGCATGAACGTTAATACGTCCGAGCATGGCTCCTCGAACATATTCTATGGGCGCGGGATCGCCAATTCCGGCGGCATGATTGTAAATCAGGTATTTTTGAAATTCCTTTACTTGATCGTCGTTTAAAACCACTTCCGAAAATTCACCGATGCCGGTATTGACGCCGTACATAATTTCGTGAGCCTCAATTTTTTTCTCTAACATCGCCCTGCAGGCGTTGATGCGTTTTTTGGCATCGGGATGAAGTTCAACTTTTTCGCCAAAGCGGGCGACGGATACAATATTTTCAATCTTAAGATTTGAACCAGAGATAATTAATGTCATAATTCTATTGTTATTTAAGTAATTGGTAATAAATCAGGCGTTTATAATTAATTACAATTTAGCACATCAAATATCATAAATTTTTTGATAAACAAATTTTTTTTTCAAAATATTTTTATACCAAATTGAAAAAATATGCAAAACGTTAACTATTTCGTGTCAAATCATTGTATAATTTCAAAACCAATGTATATTTGCCAAAAATCCTTTTTTTTATCTGCTAACCATAAAATTAATCAAAAATTTAAATCCAGATTTATGATCAAGAAAAACTCTTTTATTCAATTACTTGTTGTCATGTTTTTGATATGCGGAGGTACTGCTTTTGCTCAGAAAACATACAACTTTACCTCGGTTCCCAACGATCCGTTGAAAACCCGTATTTATACCTTGGACAATGGTCTAAAGGTTTTTATGACGGTGTATAAAGATGCTCCACGTATTCAGACGGCTATTGCCGTTAAAACCGGAAGCAAATACGATCCGCACAACAATACCGGATTATCACACTACCTTGAACACATGATGTTTAAAGGAACCGGCAAGTTTGGAACTTCTGATTTTGCCAAAGAAAAGCCATTGTTAAATGCAATTGACAGTCTTTTTGAAGTTTACCGATCCATTGAAGATTCAACACAACGGGTGGCTATTTATCACATTATTGACAGCGTTTCGGGTGAGGCTTCCAAATATGCCATTGCAAACGAATACGATAAATTGCTGGCATCCATTGGAGCCAAAGGTACCAACGCCTGGACTTCGGTGGAAGAAACCGTTTATGTGAACGATATTCCCTCCAATGAAATAGAACCCTGGCTGGCTATCGAATCGGAACGATTTACCGATCCTGAATTCCGCCTTTTTCATACCGAACTGGAAACCGTTTATGAGGAAAAAAACATGAGCCTCGACCGCGACGATGATAAAGTGTTTGAAGCGCTTTTTGCCGGTTTGTTCCTTAAACATACCTATGGCACACAAACCACCATCGGAACTGTCGAACATTTGAAAAACCCTTCGCTGAAAACTCTTAAAAATTATTATCTCGAAAGATATGCACCCAACAACATGGCTATTATCCTTTCCGGTGATTTTGACCCTGATGCAACTATAAAACTTATTGATAATAGTTTTGGAAAAATTCCTTCACGGAAAGTGAAACCTTTTGTAGTACCGGTAGAAGACCCCATTACATCCCCTATAGTTAAAGAAGTGGTTGGCCCGGATGCCGAATCCGTAAATTTTGGTTACCGCTTCGACGGTGCTAATTCCAAAGATGCCGATTATCTTACAATTATGAATATGATTCTCAGTAATAGCACGGCAGGACTTATCGATCTTAACCTTAACCAGGCTCAGAAGGTATTGGGTGCCGGATGCTGGAATTATAACATGAAAGATTATTCGGTTCATGTTTTTTATGGTCAGCCAAAACAAGGTCAGACGCTTGAACAGGTTAAAGACCTGTTGCTTTCGCAGATTGAATTGGTGAAAAAAGGTCAATTTCCCGACTGGCTGATTCCTGCCATCATCAACGATCTGAAACTATCGGAAATAAAAGCTTCGGAACGTAATAATTCAAGAGCATTTAAGATTGTAGGTGCATTTACTAAAGATACTCCATGGCAGGACGAAGTGAACAGTATTGAACGTCTTACCAAAATAACTAAAAAGGACATCATTGATTTTGCCAATAAATACTACAACAATAATTATGTAGTGGTTTATAAACGTACAGGTACCGATAACAACGTTAAGAAAGTGAATAAACCCACGATTACCCCTGTATCTGTTAACCGCGATGCTGAATCCGATTTTTTGCTAAAGATTAAAGCGATGCCTGTGAAACCCGTGGAACCGGTATTTGTTGATTATAAAGCCGACATCAAGAATTTTAACCTTAAAACCGGTATTCCTGTACTATACAAGAAAAATACAGAAAACAATACGTTTTCACTATATTACTACTTTGATATGGGAAATAACAACGACCGCAAGTTAGGCATTGCCCTCGATTATCTACAATATCTGGGAACTTCCAAACTAACCCCGGCTCAGGTTCAACAGGAATTTTACAAAGCAGGATGTTCTTTCTATGTATCCAGTTCTGAAGATCAGGTATGGGTTCAGCTTAATGGTTTGAGCGAAAATCTTGAAAAAGGATTAACGCTTCTTGAAAACCTGCTTAAAGATGCCAAACCCAATGAAGATGCACTGAAAAATATGGTTAGCGATATTCTGAAGAAACGTGCCGACAATAAACTTTCCAAAGAAACGATATTGTGGAGCGGAATGTATAATTATGGTACATACGGACAAAAATCACCGTTTACCAATATCCTTTCCGAAAAGGAACTCAATGAACTTAAATCTTCGGAATTGCTTTCCATTATTCATGGACTTACTTCCTATAAACATGATGTGCTTTTTTATGGAACACACGACGAAACTGCACTTACAAGTATCCTGAACAAGTATCATAAAGTACCTTCCAAACTAAAGGAAATTCCTGCGGCAACAAAGTTTGAAGAACAGGCTACCAACGAAAACAAGGTTTATGTGGTAGATTACGACATGAAACAGGTTGAAATCGTTATGCTTTCCAAATCGGTAGGCTATGACAAAACTCAGGTGCCTTCTGTGCGCATGTTTAATGAATATTTCGGCGGAAGTATGAATTCTATCGTGTTTCAGGAAATACGCGAATCAAAAGGTTTGGCTTATAGCGCTTATGCCGGCTATCGTCAGCCTTCAAGTCTCGATCATAGCAATTATATTTTCAGCTATATCGGAACTCAGATTGATAAACTGCCCGAAGCCATGAAGACGATGATGGCAATGATCAATGATATGCCCGAATCGGATAAAGCTTTTGATGCTTCCAAACAGGCCATATTGCAGAAAATACGTTCGGAACGTATTACAAAGGCAAGCGTTATTTTTAATTATTTAGCTTCCAAAAAACTTGGACTGGATTATGATATCCGTCGTGATGTTTATCAAAAAGTTCCATCCATGACCTTTGCAGATATGAAGGCTTTCCAGCAAAAATATTTAAAGGATAAAAACTATAGTATTTTAGTCCTTGGTAATAAAAAGGACTTGGATATTCCTACACTCGAAAAATATGGTAAAGTTACTTTTCTGAAACTTGAAGACGTTTTTGGATATTAACCATTGCCAAACCCTATCGTTTTAAATCAGACATTCCGTTTCGCACCGAAACGGAATGTTTTTTTTATAGCCGTTTAAAATCGTTTTACATAACCGTGGCAGTAGGGCAGGTGGCCGTTTTTATCATAATAGTCCTGATGATAATCTTCGGCTTTCCAGAAAGTGGTGGCCTTGGTAACTTCGGTGGTTACGTTAAAACCTTTAGCTTTTAAAAGTTTGATCAATTTTTCGGCAATCGTTTTCTGATCATTATTCAGGTAAAAAATGGCGGAGCGATACTGATCGCCTACATCCGGACCCTGACGGCCGACCTGGGTGGGATCGTGAATTTCAAAAAATAATCTTGCCAATTCTTCGTACGAAGTTTCGGAAGGGTTGAAGGTAACCTGTATGGCTTCGGCATGACCGGTGGCGCCGGTACAAACTTCTTTATACGTAGGATTATCTTTATGTCCGCCGGTATAACCGGCTTCGACGGAAACGACTCCTTTGGCTTTAGCAAAATAATAATCCATTCCCCAGAAGCAGCCACCGGCAAAAATGGCTTTATCGGTTGTGGCTTTAGTTTCAGTTATGAAATCTGTTTCGGGATTGGCACTTTTGGGTACAAAAACGAGTGAGATGGAATTAACGCAATGCCGTACATCCTTTTTAGTAAAACCTTCGCCTGTAAATACGTGTCCGAGATGTGCCCCGCAGTGCGCACAGATGATTTCTGTACGCTTTCCGTCGGCATCGGGCTGGTGTTTTACGGCTCCACGGATTTCATCATCAAAGCTGGGCCATCCGCAACCGGAAGCGAATTTATCGTCGGAACGGTAAAGAGCCGCCCAGCAACGTTTGCAATGATATGTTCCTTTGCCGTGAAAGTTTTCGTATTCGCCGGTAAACGGCTTTTCGGTTCCTTTGTGGAGAATTACATTCTCTTCTTCGGGAGTTAATGTTCGGTAGCCCATGGTTTGATTTGTGTTTTTAACTTGCTGTCCGCAGGCAGAAACCATCATCATTATGAAAACGAGTGTAAAACGAATTGGATTTGTCATGATGATTTAATGAATGGTAATTGCAGGGACAACTTTCCAAAGAATAACAACTCACAAGCCAAAAGGTTTAGCTGAAATAGTTGGGAATTAAATTGGAATCAAATATAGAGAGAAGGGTATTTGTCTGAACTTTGCGGTGTAGGCAGTAGGCAGAAAGCAGTAGGCAGTAGGCAGTAGGCAGTAAGCAGAAGGCAGTAGGCAGCTTGAACTTTGCGTGTGGCTGTCTGAATTTTGCGTATAGTTATTTGAATTTTACGTATGGTTATTTGAACTTTGTGGATGGCTTTTGGCTATTGGCAGTTGGCTGTTAGCTATTGGCATATAGCTATTTGAACTTTGCGTATGGTTATTTGAATTTTGCGTATGGTTATCTGAACTTTACGGATATCTATTTGAATTTTACGTATGGTTATTTGATAAAATAGTATGAACGTTTGAAAGTTGCGGATGGCTGTCTGAACTTTGCGGGTGCTTAGTTGATAAATGAGGATACCTGTCCGAAAGTTGCGGATGGTTGTTTGACAAACCGGGTAGTTTGTTTGTAAAAGAAGTAAGCTACCTTTAGGTTTGGGGTGGCTTAGCTGAAGATGATTACAGTTTAGGGCGTGTAAATTTCAGACCGCTTACCTGTTTGTATTGGGGACTTGCGGCACCAAAAACGCTTTTTATGTATGCTTTAACATCGGCTGCAACGGTAACCAGTCCGGTAGCTTCGTCGTACAGTATTTTGTTGCGGTTGATCCGGGCATTGCTTAACGGGGTGTAAGCGTTAATAACTGCCTTGTTTTTGGCTTGCATGTCAGCTAAGAGGGTTGTTAAACCGGCAACGGTCAATTCGGGTTCGTTAGGGGCGTATGCAGGCTGTGCCGCCAGGAATTGAATGAGTTTGTCCATGTTTTCGATGCGACTGTCGAAACTCATTTGCGAAGCTGAAATGCTTTTTTGGGATTCATTTTCGGGAGTGTTCGGGTCGTCAACGATAGTGGGTTTTTTTTCGCTGGCTCTTGTTCCCTGAATTTTACGTGCAATTGTTTTTACATCGGGAATCAATTGTTTGGGAACGTCGGATGCTGTAACTGCACTAACCACACGGGTGATTAATTTGCTTAAGGGTTCAAATGCGATTTGCCGCGAGCTTACTGCATTTGTCCAGGGTGGAAGATTAATTTTCACAGTTGCAAGTCCGTTGACTGCTTCGGTGTGTTTTGTGTCGAGGGCTGTAAGTTTAATGCTTGCTTTGCCCGGGTTGTAGCTTACGCCGTAACCGGCGCAAAACGAGGTAAGGTCTTCAAAGTTTGCTACATTCTTTGCATGACCAGTTTCAGATGTTGATGCCATAGCGTTAGAATTTTGAAGTTAAAAAAATGATGAACAAGTTATTTTTACAAAATTAAAAAAAATATTTTTTGATTTTCAAAAATTTTTTTTAGCCGGAGAAATAGAATGCCGAATATCAGAAAAGAACAGGACGCGGATATTTGTAACCGAGAGTGATTTGGTTTGAGATTCCTCCCTGTGGTACCAATGACAACCATGAGACTGGTGATGTTGTACAGCAGATTCCTCCCTGCGGTCGGAATGACTGACCACAAGGATGGTGGTAATGTTGGGATTGTGGGCGGCGTAGCCGCCCACAATCCCAACATCCACTTTTTTTTAATGATGACCGTCATTCCGACTGAAGGGAGGAATCCAAAACAGTGTGCCTCGTTGCTACTAATCTTCCATACATTTTTAAGGTTGTTTTTACTCTTCAAAATGAGGGCAGCTACAACCAATATTCCTATGTTCTCATTTATCAATCAGTTGTTTTTACCCTTCAAAATAAGGGCAGTTACAACTTTACTCTCCATTTTTTTATTATGGAAGGTGTTGCTTTTACCCTTCAAAATTGGGGTAGCTACAACCTTATAGAGCCGTTACCTTTATTGAACATAGTTGTTTTACCCTTCAAAATAGGGGCAGTTACAACTTTGAGATTAAAAAATTAGAAAAACAACTGTTGTTTTTACCCTTCGAAACAGGGGCAGTTACAACTGTTAATTATTTACTCCTAAATCATGTATAGTTGTTTTTACCCTTCAAAACAGGGGAAGTTACAACCCAACAAAGATAAAATAAAGAGCATCACAGGTTGTTTTACCCTTCAAAACAGGGGTAGCTACAACCGATATTCCTATGTCCTCACTTATCAATAAGTTGTTTTTACCCTTCAAAATAGGGGCAACTACAACTGATGTATTTTCTATAAAACACCCAAAATAGTTGTTTTTACTCTTCAAAATGAGGGTAGCTACAACTCAAAGGGAATATTATCCTTGTTCGTAAAAGTTGTTTTTACCCTTCAAAGCAGGGGTAGCTACAACAATTACAAATATGATTTATTCTGTAAAGGTGTTGTTTTTACCCTTCAAACAGGGGTAGCTACAACATAAAAATTTTTAACATGAACTACAAATGAGTTGTTTTTACCCTTCAAAATAAGGGTAGCTACAACAGGAGTTTACTGACAAGACTCGAAGCGATAGTTGTTTTACCTTTCAAAATGAGGGCAGTTACAACTACCAATTTGATTGCCATCGTTATCCCAACGTTGTTTTTACCCTTCAAAACAGGGGTAGCTACAACTCGCTGCGAAAAATTTATTCAACCAAACGGGTTGTTTTTACTCTTCAAAACAGGGGCAGTTACAACGTAATACTTAGAGATTGAAAGCTATATTGGTTGTTTTTACCCTTCAAAACAAGGGTAGCTACAACAATAGAAAACATAGTAATGTTACTCGACAAGTTGTTTTTACCCTTCAAAATGAGGGCAGCTACAACTAAAAATTACGTGTTTTACTGATGAATTAAGTTGTTTTTACCCTTCAAAATGAGGGCAGCTACAACTGACGCTATTTTGCTTTCAACGAGAAAGGGTTGTTTTTACCCTTCAAAACAGGGGCAGTTACAACTAAAATACTTTGAAGATTATACATATTCTAGTTGTTTTTACCCTTCAAAATAGGGGTAGCTACAACTTTATAGATAAATTACCTAGGGTTATGATGTTGTTTTTACCCTTCAAAACAGGGGCAGTTACAACAAATGCACCCAGTTCCACAGATCGTTTACGGTTGTTTTTACCCTTCAAAACAGGGGCAGTTACAACCGACCAGACGAATAATCACGGAAGGCTAACGTTATTTTACCTTTAAATAAGAGCAGTTATAACCGAATCGTTGTTCTGCCTTATCATTTTCAGGGTTAATGCCATTCTTCTTTAAAAAACGGCTACATCTCTTTACATTTCGCTGCGATTTCTACTATTTTTTGATTATAGACTTCTGCTATTTGCATTGCCAGGTTTTGTTTATCCCAATGCCGGATAAAAAGTTCCATTGTCTTTTTTTGCGGAAACTGATTATGCGAAAAGGTATTTCTAACCATATTCATAAATGTAAATTCTTTTTCGGAAATCAAATCATTTTTCAATAGCCAATGCAGATAAGGTTTGTGCTGGATATTTCCTGATTGTATGTTTCCTTCAGGGTCTTTATTCAGTTCTTTTATTCCGGATTCGTCTTTTTTTATGATTGTTTCTTCTAATTTAAAAGCCAAATCGAAAATAATATCTTTGGCTTTGGTGTATGAATCCAATTCGAGCTTTATTTTTTCCATAGGTATATTTTCTTCTTCGAAATACTCAAAGAGTTCGGGCAATCTTTTGTCGAAAACATATTTTTTCAGTACCGAATATTCTTTTCGCTTACGGGTTTCGACAATATTTTTAGCAATTGTTTTTTGATTTTTCTTCTCTTCAATCAGTTGACCAAATTCATCGAATACTAATTTTCCGGAAATATTCTCTCCGATTTCAATTTGTTCGTTCAACAAATCATCGGTATTTTTTAATTTTACATTCAATTCTTTTTTTGTCAATTGTTCAAACATCAGAAGCATTAAACGGTCTTCCTCCTGAAGCATTCTTATTTCTTTTTCGGTATTACCGATTTTTTTTACTATGTTTTTGGTAACTTCTTTTATTCTTAGCGGAGGGAGTTTCCGGCCTGTATTGTTTTCGTTTTCTCTTTTCCGGCTTTTAGATTTGAAAACGTTTTCGATAAATTCCTGGTTAATATATTCTTCAAACTTCGATTTGGAATTGATTTTAAAGGTTAACTTTCCTTTTTCAAAAGTATATTCCCTTTCGGCTGTATAAAACTTTTGAACATCATCTTCCCTGCATTGGCTCCACCAGGTTTTAAACAACTCGTTATTGTTGGCATCGTTATCAAATTCAATATTGTTTTTTGAAAGTTCCGTTTTAAGTAATCTTTTTAAGGTGTCATCAAAAAGATTTACAGGTAAGTCAACCGGTTTTTTCTTATCGGTAGTTTCTTTGCCTTTGGTTACATATTCCAACCATTTATCGAAAGAGGTTTTTTCTTTTTCCAATTGTCGTATGGAGAAAGGAATTTTAGATTTGTCATGCGGAAGCACAACCACTGTTAAATCCTTTTTTGCTTTTTCGTTCCGTTCTTTTTTATAAAAGTTATTTTCCAGGTATAGCCTTTTTTCTTCTGCATATTTTTTATACAGATCGGAGGTATACCTGAACTCATTAAGGTTAATATTTTTCAGGAAAGGATGCCCGTCGGATTCATTATTTAATTTTAATTCGTTGCAAATTTGAATGAATAGTTCTTTCTTTTCTTTATCGGCAAAAAGAGCAAGACATTCCTGTATTTTATCGTAGTAGAACGAAGTTATTTTTTTCTTTTTTTCTTCGCTGATAATCATATCTACCACATCTTTGGCAAGGAAAGTCGCCATTTCACCTATTTTAGGAGGATTTTTCTTTTTAATGGCTTTTAATCTATCCATGCAATCACGCTTCATTAATTTAATCCTGCCGGAGATTGCCGTTTTTTCCTGAACATCTTCAATGTTTAACCAATAGTCCAAAATACGTGCTGGTATTTGTTTGACGTTAAGGTTATGTTCTGCTAATATTTGGTTTAGTTTTTCTTTTCTTTCAAGCAAATATTTCAAAGCGCCTTCACTGTATGCTCTTTTTTCTTTTCTTCCCTGACTTCTTTTGTGAAAAACATTGAATTCGGAAAGTTTAGATTTTATTGTTTCTATAAATTCTCTGTTTATAATTTTAGCATTGTTTATTTCAATAAAATCGTTGATCAGTTGCTCGGTTTTGCCTTGTTCAAGGTATTCCAGCAAAATTATTTTGGGTAATTCGTGTATGCTTAAAAAGGCTTCGGGTAAAGGTTGTAAAAGGTTAAATTTAACTTTTTTGTCTGTTTTTTGGGAAATAAACCTTGATGTGATTTCTTTTTTAGAAATACCAATTTTATTATTTTTATCATCAAAATTGTAATGTGGGGCAAATTGATCAAAACAAGTTTTGTTTTCTCCTGTATTGATTTTTTTTAAAGTATTTTCTTCGTCGTTCAAGTCCTGAAGCCTTCCGAATGCTTTTGCGTTTTCAGTAACGGTTCTTACTTCGTCTTTTCCGTTTAATTGTTTATAATATTCATCTAACACAATTTTTCCCAAATCAATCTGGAATCTCCAGTTTTTAAATAATTCCTTTTGGTCTATGTACTTTAAAGCAAAATACGAAAACCTATTTTCGTTTCTTACCTTTTTGGTAATGCCTTCAATATAATTTTCGTAATCATCAATAGTATCGGGAACGCTATTTTGAAGGACATTTTTTATTTGTTCGGTTTCAAGTGTTGGTCTGAAAAGTTGTTTTTCTTCTTCGGTAATAACATTGTAAAGCGTTTTGGGGCATTTGTTTAATTCATTGATTAAATCCAGCGAAAATGCCAGTTCCGTATTTTCGCTTACAAATTTGTCATGAGGCAGTTTTACACAAAAGAAAAGCAGCACTTCTCTTTTTGCTTTAAATTCATTGGTTTGTGTTCCTTTTAATCCTATTATTTTATTGATAAACCGGAAAGCGTTTTCCCGGTCTAAAAACATAGAGGTTAAGAATACAATTCCATCCTGTGTGATTGTTTTATCATTATTTACAACAATTGTTTGGGAAGCAATTTTAAAATCTTCATCAGAAAAGACATCTTTAAACCTTTCTTTGGTATAAGATACGGCTCTTGAAAAGTTTAGGGTAAGAAAATCGTTTAATTCAGACGAAATTTCAAGTTTTCTTTTGTCTTGTTTTTCGGTGGAATAATAATGTGAGTAGTCATTTCGGAATTCATTCAATTCTTTAAAAACAATTTTTAAAGTGTCCGATAATCTATTGAAATCTTTACCGAAATTGTTTTTTACTTTATTTCTTTCATTTTCTGGTAGTTTTTCGAAATCAAAAACTTTAGCAATAGGCATATACCTGGTTAAGTTAGAATATATAAGGCCTTGCTTAGTTTTATATTTTTTATTTTCCTTATCACCTAAAAAACTGATGGTTATTTTTCCTTCATCCTCTAAAACAGTTAATCCAAATTTTTTGGCTAAATGATTGCTGATGTTAAAAATATTTAACCTTGCCATGTTTAAATATGAACCAAAATATTGCGGATCGTTGTCCCAAGTTCTTTTGTTTTGTTCTTTATTTTCCATAATTATCATTTTTTTGTATAATAAATTTGCTAAAGTAAAAAATTTAAATATATATCCATCTAAAAAAATGAAAAATAGAATTGGTTATTTTTGTTTTGCGAAGAGTAGCAAATATGGCTTGTCAGAAAAATTCCCCTGTTGTCTGCTTGTTGATTCCAAAAAGAATATACAGGCTTGGCTAAAGAGGAATCCTGAAAAATTTAGGTTGAGAATGCATATAAAAAAAAGAGCCGGAAATATTTTCCGACTCCTTCTTGTATTTATGAATTTCCGGTATAATTAAATCTTACCGATAGCTTTCAGTTCTTTTTCCAGTTCCGTTACCAGGTAATCCATGCGTTTAACTACCGACAGCAGCGGCTCGGGCTGCGTCATATCTACGCCTGCTTTTTTCAATTGTTCGATAGGATAATCATTGCCGCCCGATTTTAAAAGCGTAAGATAATTAGTAAGTGCTTTTTCGCGCTCTTTTGCGCTTCCGTTGGTTATTTTTTGGAAGATATCGCTGGCAGCAGCAAAGCTGGTGGCATATTGGTAAACATAATATTTTAACTGGTAAAAGTGCATTACCATTGCCCAGTAATTATTGTTGTATTCGGTAGGTGCAACTTCGTTGCCGTTATATACTTTGTTAAGGTCGTCGGCAATTTGCTTGAGGGTACTTGCATTGACGGCTTCTCCGTTTTCCACTTTGGTTCGGGCCTGGTATTCAAAATCGGCAAACTGGCTTTGACGGTAGAACGACCCGACGAGGTTGGTGATTGCCTGATTCAAAAGAGCGATACGTTCCTGATGATCTTTGGAATTCTTCAGCATATAATCGAGCAACAATTCTTCGTTGAAGTTGGAAGCGACCTCTGCTACAAAAGAAGTGTACTGATGATTGGAATAGGGTTGATTTTCGCTTGAATAAATGGAGTGCATGCTGTGTCCCAGCTCATGAGCGAGCGTGAAAACGTAATTCATGGTCTGATCGTAGGTCAGGAGAATATAGGGATGCGCACCATAAACGTTTAGTGAATAAGCGTTTGATTCTTTACCTTGTCCTTCGTAAACGTCAATCCAACCTTTTTCCAATGCTTTGGCCACTTTGCCCTGATATTCTTTGCCCAAAGGAGCCACGGCTTCCAGCACTAACTTACGGGCTTCGTCGTAGGGGTATTTTTTATCAAAATCGGTAAGACTTATGGAGCCGTCGTAGGGATAATAGGTTTGTAAACCAAGAACCTGTTTGCGGAGGCGGAGATAACGTCTGAGCGGCTCGGTATTTTCTTTTGCCGTTTTGATGAGTGTTGTGTATACACTTTCGGGAATATCGTTGGCATATAAACAGGAGTTGAGGAAGGTAGGATAATTCCGGGCCTGTGCTCCGGCCCAGTCTCCCTGATAAGTGCCGTTAAGTATGGCGGCATAGGTGTTTTCATAATTTTTATATGGAGAATAATAAGCCTCGTATGCTTTACGGCGGTCGTCCTGGTTTTTATTGTAGGTAACCACATTGGTGTAATTGCTTTGCGTCATGTTTATCGTTTTTCCATCCGAAAAGGTAACATCCGGAAATTTGATGTCGGAAGTAGCCAGTTCGGTATAAATATTCCCCGGAGCTCCCTCAATCAACGAAAAGTATGATAAAAGCTTTTCTTTATCCTTATCCAGCACGTGTTTTTGCTGACGGTACATGTCGGTTAAAGAGAAACGATAAGGCTCAAAAGCAGGATTGTCGTTCATCCATTTTTCGGTGGTTTGCTGAGGTATTTCTAACATTTCGGGGGTGATCCACGAAAGTTTGGTTCCCATACCCGAAAAATAAGCCATGATTTCCTGAAAATGTCCGTTTATTTCCTGGTTACGGCTGTCAACCGAACGGGCGAGGTAAGGATAACAGTATAACTTTTCAGCAATTTTACTTATTTCTTCGTTTATTTTGAGAACATTAAGAAGGTTATCGGAACTTTGTCCGATTTTTCCCTGATAGGATACCAGTTTTTCTGTCAGTTCCGATACTTTATCCTTGTCGGATTTCCATTCATTCCATGAGGGATAGATAGCAGAAAGATCCCATTTTAAATCGCTTGAAGCTTTATCACGAGTCATACCGTCCTGTGAATAAGTTATTTTTGAGGAGGCACAAATCATAATGCCTGCACAAAAAAGGGTTAACATTTTTTTTATCATACAATACGTTTTTAAGTGAAATTTATTTTAAATCATATTTTCCAATAATTATTCCATATTTTCCAATAGTCAGAATTTATGTTTAATACATGAAAAATGCGATGACATTCTTATAAAGTGATCTTGAAGAAAGTGTACGTTTAGGAACACTTTAGTGTCGGAAAATGAACGATTAGGCAAATTTATCTTAAAAAAGTTTAAAAAATTATTTTTTTTTGTCAACCGAAGAAAAGAAATAATATATTTGTCGCGGTTTTTGTAGAGTAAACCCGCAATTTATTTTCAACAGTAACCACCATTTTCTTATCGCAAATTTAATTGTTTAACAAACAAGAAGTGTTTTTATTTGTTTGTTAAACATCAAAGACTTACTAAATTTAGTAGTTTAGTAATTAAGTAACCCTTGAAGACTGCCGAGTTATGACCGGCAGTCTTTTTTTATGGACTATAGATTCGGATTGAGTAGCCGTTGAGCTTCTTCCGTGCTTATTTTTTTCCTTTGGGCATAATCGGCAAGTTGTTCGGCAGATATTTTTCCCACTTCAAAGTATTGGGCCGAAGGATGAGCAAGATAAATCCCGCAAACCGAGGCTCCGGGATACATTACCCAGTTTTTGGTAAGATGAATGCCCGTGTTTTTTTCGGCATTCAGCCAATGAAATAATACCGTTTTTTCGGAATGGTCAGGGATGGAAGGATAGCCGATAGCCGGACGAATTCCCTGATATTCTTCATTTAACAATGAATTGAGCGCTAACCTTTCATTTTTCTGATAAGCCCAAAGCTCTTTTCTCACTTTTTGGTGAAGCCATTCGGCAAAGGCTTCGACTAAACGGTCGGCGAGAATTTTTATCATCAGGGCATGATAATCATCATTTTTTTTGGTATAAAAATCTACCCATTTTTCAATCCCGACACCTGCCGTGCAGGCAAATCCGCCCATATAATCAAGTATTCCGTCCTTGCGGGGCGCAACAAAATCGGAGATGCAAAGGTTGGGTTTGCCATCTTCTTTGAACTGCTGATTGCGTAAAAAATGGAAAGTGGCTATTGTCTGCCGACGTGTTTCATCGGAATATATTTCCACATCGTCGCCTATGGCATTGGCCGGATAAATGGCAACCACTGCATTAGCAGTTAGCATTTTATCGGCAATGATTTGTTCCAGCATTTTTTGAGCGTCGGTAAAAAGCTTACGGGCTTCTTCTCCCTTTTCGGGATGATTCAGGATTTCGGGATAACGACCCGTAATACGCCAGGCATGGAAAAAGAATGTCCAGTCGATGTATCCGACAATTTCGTTTAGCGAATAATCGGCATATACTTTTGTTCCAATGAAAGCAGGTTTGATAATATCCGACGGATTTACGGGAATTTTCAACCTGTTTTTCCTGGCGGTATCCAGACTAACTAAAACTTTGGCAGCCTGTTTTGCAGCATGAGTCGTTCGTATTTTCTGATATTCATCCCTGTTTTTTTCAATAAAATCTTTTCTTTTTTCCTGAGAAAGGAGGCTGGCTACCACACCAACAGCGCGGGAAGCATCTTTGACGTGGATAACCGGATGACTGTAATGAGGTGCTATTTTTACGGCGGTGTGAATGATGGATGTGGTGGCGCCACCGATAAGCAGAGGAATAGTCAGATGCTGCCGTTCCATTTCCGAAGCCACGGTAACCATCTCGTCGAGCGATGGGGTTATCAGTCCGCTGAGGCCGATAATATCTGCTTTTTCGCGGATGGCTGCCTGTATTATCGTTTCTGCCGAAACCATGACTCCCAGATCAATCACTTCGTAATTGTTGCAACCCAGAACTACTCCCACAATGTTTTTACCAATATCATGCACATCGCCTTTCACGGTGGCTAACACTATTTTGCCTGCCGATTTTTGAGCCGATGCCGATTTTTCTTTTTCGATAAAAGGGGTAAGATAAGCCACGGACTTTTTCATCACGCGGGCGCTTTTGACCACCTGTGGCAGGAACATTTTTCCCTGCCCGAACAGTTCCCCGACCACGCTCATTCCTTTCATCAGGGGATTTTCAATCACATGGATTGCTTTGGCGTAATTTTGGCGGGCTTCTTCGGTATCTTCATCAATAAAATCGGTAATGCCTTTGATCAAAGCATGTTTTAAACGTTCGTCAACCGGCAATTTCCGCCATTCGTCCGGTGTGGCTTCCTGTTTTCCGGTTGTTTTTATTTTTGATGCAAATTCGATCAGTCGTTCGGTAGCTTCCGGATGTTTATTCAGTACAACATCTTCAACATATTGCAGCAAATCGCCGGGAATGTCGTCGTAGACTTCGAGTTGCGAAGGGTTGACGATGCCCATGTCCAGACCGGCTTTGATGGCATGATACAGAAAAACAGAGTGCATGGCCTGACGTACGGTGTCGTTGCCACGAAATGAAAACGACAGGTTGCTTACGCCGCCGCTGGTTTTGGCTCCGGGAAGATTTTTTTTGATCCAGCGTACCGCCCGGATAAAATCAACGGCATAGTTATTATGAGCTTCGATGCCGGTGGCGATGGCTAAAATATTTGCATCAAAAATAATATCCTGTGGCGGGAAGTTTAGTTCGCGGGTAAGAATGTCGTAGGCTCTTTGGCAGACGGCCGTTTTCCGTTCAAAACTATCGGCTTGTCCCTGTTCGTCGAAAGCCATCACTACCGCGCAGGCGCCGTATTTACGGATTTTCTTTGCCTTTTCGCGGAAAGCGTTTTCGCCTTCTTTCAGACTGATGGAATTGACGATGGATTTTCCCTGCGTACATTTTAAAGCCCCTTCGATAACTTCCCATTTGGAAGAATCGATCATGACCGGAACGCGGGCAATTTCGGGATCGGAAGCAAGCAGGTTCAGGAACCTGACCATGGCTTTGGGGGCATCTATCATGGCTTCGTCCATGCAGATATCAATCACCTGGGCGCCGCCGTCCACCTGCTGGCGGGCAACAGACAAGGCTTCTTCATAATTTTCTTCACGGATAAGCCGGGCAAATTTTTTCGAACCCATCACATTGGTCCGTTCGCCGATGTTTATAAAATTGTTCTCCTTGCTGATGATGAGCGGTTCCAGTCCGCTTAAAACCGTTTCCTTTTTTATAACCGGTTTTGTTCGTGGCTGATACTTGGCGATGATACCGGAAAAAGCCCGGATATGTTCCGGAGTGGTTCCGCAACAGCCTCCGACGATATTCACCAATCCCTGTTCAACAAAATCCTTTAGTTGACCGGCCATGATGTCCGGGGTTTCTTCGTATTGTCCGAACTGATTCGGGAAACCGGCATTGGGATAAACGCTGATGAACAAATCCGATTTATTGGCCAGATTTTTAATGGCTGGCAACATATCGCGCGCGCCCAGCGAACAATTAAGCCCGATGCTGAATAACGGTGCATGAGCGACAGAAATCAGGAAAGCATCAATCGTTTGCCCTGTTAAAATTCTTCCGCTGGCATCAACAACGGTAGCCGAAACCATGATCGGAAGATCGAGATTTTTTTCTTCCAATATTTCCGTGGCTGCAAAAAGGGCTGCTTTGGCGTTGAGAGTATCGAAAATAGTTTCGATAAGCAACATATCGACTCCTCCGGCTATCAGCCCGTTTATCTGGGTTGAATAAGCCGATACCAAATCGTCGAAATTGATGGAACGGAAACCCGGATCATCTACCCTTGGCGACATGGAAGCGGTTTTATTGGTTGGCCCGATGGAGCCTGCCACAAAACGTGGCTTTTCCGGATTTTGCCTGGTAAATTTATCGGCTGCCCGGCGGGCTATCTGAGCCGAGGCAAAGTTCAGTTCATAAACTAAATCCTCCATCTGATAATCCGACATGGAAATTCCGTTGGCATTAAAAGTATTGGTTTCGATGATGTCGGAGCCGGCTTCAAGGTATTTGCCGTGAATTTCTTCAATAATCCCGGGCTGAGTCAGCGAAAGCAATTCATTATTGCCTTTCAGCGCCGAAGAATGCCCGCTAAAGCGTTCGCCCCGGTAATCTTTTTCGGTAAGATGGTAGTCCTGAATCATGGTACCCATGGCACCATCGAGCAACAATATCCGTTGCCGGAGAATCTCAGATAAGTTCAGCATAAATTATTCGTGGGTTAACTCATTCAATACGTTGATAACCGAATGAGCGTCGTTCATAATGTAAAAATGTATACCCGGATTTCCTTTTTCGAGGAGCTCGCGACATTGACTCTTGGCCCATTCGATGCCTATGGGTATAATGTCCTGTGGATTTTTTAATACTTCGTCCACAAGTTTTTCAGGAATATCAATATGGAATTTCTTCGGGATGGAAGTCAACTGATTGATATTATTCATGATTTTTATGCCCGGAATAATGGGAACATTGATGCCAGCCTGCCGGCATAAATCCTGAAACCTGAAAAAATGTTCATTATCGTAAAACATTTGGGTTACAATATAATCGGCTCCTGCCTCCACCTTTTGCTTCAGGTAGTGAATATCTAATTTGAGGTTGGGCGATTCAAAGTGCTTTTCCGGGTAACCGGCAACGCCGATGCAAAAATCGAGGGGCTGCGAGTTTAAAATTTCATCAATATATTTGCCCGAGCGTAAATCTTTGATTTGTTGTACCAGGTCGGTGGCATAACGGTTCACCGAGCGGTCGACATTTATTTCCTTATGATAGTTCATTTCGTCGCCGCGCAGGGCAAATACGTTTTGAATGCCAAGGTAGTTCAGCTCGATGAGGGCATCTTCGGTTTCTTCTCTGGTAAAACCGCGGCAAAGTATATGGGCTACGGTGTCGATGCTGAAGCGGTTTTGAATAACGCCGCATATTCCCAGCGTTCCCGGTCGTTTGCGGCGGATGCGACGGCGCAGCGAACCATCTTCCAGCTCTTCGTAACTGGCTTCGGCACAATGGCTGGTAACATCAATAAAGGGAGGATTAAATTCCTGAAGTTGCTCTACGATGTCGAGGATATGCCGTCCCGACGAACCCCGTGATGGCGGTATGATTTCATAACTGAATAAAGGTTTGTTGGCGGATGCGATGTAATCGGTAACTTTCATGCTGAGAATAATTATTTTGATCTTTGGAAGGCCTCGTCGGGCCGAGGTTTTCAATTAAGCCTGCAAAGATAATACAATAAAAATTCCTGTATCTTACTAACGATTCCTGTTTTGCCCGTAGTGCCGGCTATGGCCGTAATTTGGTTTTCGTTGCCCTTGTCTGAAATTTAACCCAAAATATTTAGTAGAAGCGAAGCGGGCTAATAAATTAGTTGGGTTTAACTTATTTCACCAAACCAAAAACGCCGGGATTGCTTTGTCCTGATGCCTCGGGAAATCGCTGTATATACGACCTGTACGTACAGTGGTGTGAGAGGCTCTCCCCGTCAGCTCAACTGGCGGGGCGGTCTACGATTGGCAGCAGTATTTCTTTATTTAAGTCGTCCACCATTGTCTGTAAATTCTATGCACTGATTATATACTCTGTAAATTTCTTCAACAACTGTCGGTAGTAATATTTCCTTATTCATTAAAATAAATTTAAACTCCTTAATTATGTACGCTTTAAACACTATTGTCACCTCATTAATATCGTTTGAAGTCCAATAAATTGTTTTAGGCGGTATTATATTTCCTGCAACCGATTTATTTAGAAATAAGTCAAGTTTCTCGTCAAAATGTTCTATAAAGTCCCTAAAAGTTCTGTCTTTTAGAATGTGTGTATCATCAATTTTAAAAGCGTTTCTAAGCTTTTCGCCACGAAGTTTGTGAATTAAATTTTTCTGACCTTCATTTCTTGGCGGGAAAAAATATTTTGAGATTATTCCTGCTTGATTTACAATATTTTCTGCTAAGTCGACTGTGTCAATGGCATTTGATTTCAACAACTTCTCTGCAGAAACAATTTCATTAATTGCTTCCCAACTTTCAATTGCATTCAAACAAGCTGTCCTTATACACTCAATATAAAAAACTTCATATGGTGGATAAATTTTCCACTGCTCCTGACCATCAATTAAAGTTGTATTGTTATTAGATTCCGTCATACACTTTGTCTTTGTCCATTATGTTGTCGATTGCACGGTGTCTGTTAATATTGCTGCCAATATCCGTATAACCACCATTATGGCAATTATTTCGTAATTAGTTATTGTTTTTCGTTCACAAATATAAAAATATTTTAAGTATCAAAGCGCTAAATTATTGAACTACCCGTTTGCTAAATTATCAGGTAAAACTACAACATTTCCTTACCAAGTATTCTCATTTTTCCAAAAATAATTCGATTGTATCTAAATTATTTTTCAGCAACAGGCTTTACAATTTTATAATCAGTTTGTTAAATGATAATTTAAAATGTCTCTTTTTCCCCTTTGCAACAGACGGGTTTTAGTTGAAATATCATGCAATGCATTTAAAATAATAAAAATATCTCTGTCAATAGCCCTGTCAGGGTTCAAAACCCTGACAGGGCTATCAGGGATATCATATATGGAATTCAGAAAAAAATAATTTCTATTCAGGAAAGGGCAAAATCCATTCAGGATCATCCAAAATATATTCAGGATGTGGCTAAATGTATTCAGGATGTGGCTAAATGTATTCAGGATTATCCAAAATGCATTCAAGATGTTCCAAAATGTATTCAAGATGGGACTAAATACATTCAAGATCGGCTTAAATCTATTCAAGATTGGTCTAAATGCATTCAGGATGGGGCTAAATGTATTCAGGATCATCCAAAATCTATTCAAGATGTGGCTAAATGCATTCAAGATGATCTAAAATCTATTCAAGATCTGCCACTATGTCTTAGGGAACATCCTAAACCTATTCCGGATGAAGCAAAATCCATTCCGGATGTACTAAACCCAATTGTCCGGTAAACCCATAGAATTTATGACTGAAGAATCAGGGTAAAAATTTATGGATATTTCATTTACTTTTGCAAAAAAAATAAAATGGGTGAATTGCAGCAAAACAAGAAGTTATATTCCGGCGGACTTTTTTATGCTATCCTCTGTTACTGTTCCTGGGGAGTTTTTCCTTTGTTCTGGAAACTCCTGCTCAATGTGCCTTCAACCCAGATTTTAGCCCATCGTATCGTTTGGTCGGTCATTTTTCTGGCCGGGTTGATGCTATGGCGTGGTGACCGGACGTTTTTAACCTATTTCACCAAACCAAAAACGCTGGGATTGCTTTGCATCACCGGGGCATTAATCGGCGGGAACTGGTTTGTGTATATTTATGCCGTGAATCATAACCATATTGTGGATTCCAGCCTTGGATATTACATCAATCCGATGGTAAATGTATTGCTGGGCGTTGTGTTTATGAAGGAACGCCTGAATAAGCTTCAGAAATGGGCCGTTTTTTTTGCCGTAGCCGGCATTGTTTGTTTAACGATATCCGTAGGCCGTCTGCCCTGGATTTCCCTGTTTCTGGCTCTTTCTTTCGCTTTGTATGGCTTGTTCCGCAAAAAAGCAAACCTCGAATCCTTGCCGGGATTACTCATCGAAACCCTGCTGCTGGCGCCTTTTGCTCTTTTTTATCTTTGGCAAATGGACAAGACCGGTAACGGAGCATTCCTGCATATTTCGCTTCAGACAACCCTTTTACTGATTCTTGCCGGACCGGTAACCGCTATTCCTATGTATTGGTTTGGAATTGCCGCCACACGCATCCCGCTTTCCATGCTTGGTTTTCTACAGTATCTCTCGCCAACTCTGCAATTGTTGCTCGGAGTTTTCCTTTATCATGAACCCTTCACTACGGTTTACCTGATCAGTTTCACTTTAGTCTGGATAGGTCTGGGCATTTATATTTTCAATATGATAAAAGGACTCAGGGAAAATAAAAAGCCCGCCTCGGTTTAAGCTCAGGCAGGCTTCTTTTTTATGTTTTGAAAAAGGTTTTTTAAGAAGTACTTATAAAACTCGTAACTTTAGGCATTTTAAGTACTTTAGGCACTTTAAATACTAATCCTATTTAAAAGCGTTTTTAGACAGGTATTTTCCGATCACAGTGCCTGCAGTTTCGTAGGCTTTCTGAACGCGGTAGCCCGAATCGAAATCAAAACCCATGGCGCCACCGCCAGGAATGTTTTTAATAAATAGTTTGGCTACTTCCGCCGATGGATTTTTGGTTTCGGTAATAATAACTTCCACATTGATACTTGCATTTCTCCGTTCAATGCCAACGTTGAAGCCGGGTTCGAAGAATACGGTTTTCAGTGTAAGCGTATATTTAGCATCTTTTTTATTGGCGCCGGCAATTACGCTACTTTTTTCCAATGCATTGTTTAAATGTTCTTCAAAGGCGGGCTGAAAGCGTTTAGCTTTGTCTTCATTCCATGTAGCCAGCCATTTGTCGCCTTTGCCAGCTTCTTTTTTGTTGTATTCTTCTACTTTTTTATTGGTGTATTCAGCTTCGGTTTTAAACCGTCCCACGGTCATACCCTCATAATTGTAATTGAGTTTTAGGATTTTTTCTCCTTTTAAAGCTTTTACATCACCAGAAACAACCTTTACTTTCTGAGCCTGGATAGCCAGCGAACATGCAAAAATCAGGCACATAGCCAAGCATAATTTTACTTTTTTCATAATTTTAATGTGTTGAATGATTAATGAATAAATGATTTGATGATAATTTTAAACAAAGATAAGATAATTTTGAATTTATAAACATCTTCGTGATAAAAATCATATTTTCTGTTTGAATTGTTTTATTAAGACCTTACGCATTTGTCGTTTTTATGAATTTTCTAAAAATAAGAAAACCTGCCTTTATTTAATAAAAGACAGGTTTTCTGTTTTTTTATGTGATAATTTTTATCGTATAGATTGTATAACTCTTAATAAGGCATTGGATTGTAGTACTGATTTTCCTTCATAATCTTTAGGTACGAATATCCATTTCATTCCACCAGGTTCGTTGTTTGAGGTAACAGAAATTCGTACTTCACTGCTATTGGCCTTTGTGCATTTCCAGATAATTTCATTCCAGCCTTTATTTAGGCTCAAATCGTATTGATAAATAATGCCGTCTTCGTCGGTATCGTTTGCTTTAAGCATTACGGCTTCATTGCTGTAAATGTAAAATGCTACTGCTTCTCCTGCCGAATAATCAGAAAGTTCATTTATATCCATGTTAGCACGCCAGAGATTCCCGGTATATGTGTTGTTTTTGTAGGTGTCGAAAAATACACCATCGCTTTCAGATATTAATACGGTGGAATCGCTGATATTTTCGATGACAGGATGAGATGTCGGGAAAATTTCGGTTTTTATTGGATTAAGGAGTCCTGTCGCAGGTACGTTAAGTTTTATGTCAAACTTACCTTCTTTTAATGCACTTTTTCCTACAATAACAGAACTCCCGTTATCCAACGTACAAACTACTGTATCAACGGTTGATCCTAACGTATCTCCATGAGATATACTCCCGCTTAAATTTCCTTCAGAAGTAATGCTTCCTTTTGAAGAATCATTGTTGTCATCTTTGCTGCAACTAACCGTAATAATGGATAGCGCTGCACATACCATGATAAAATTTTTTAAAGATTTCATTTTAAATTTATTAAGTTATTATTATGTGTTTACATTTTTATTATTTTCCGGCTGAATGTTTGTCCATCTAAAGTTGTAAAGCTCAGGATATACATTCCGTTAGGATATCCTGAAATATCAAGCTGTATATTTTTGACAGATCGGACATTCTGCTGATAGCGTATTGCTCCTAAATTATCCATCACTTTAATTTCTTTGATGTTTTTATTAATATCCATGTTAATTTTATCGGAAGATGGATTAGGGTAGATATTTATATTTCCGGTGTAAGATACAGGATCATTGATGCCGGATGGGCCTCCGTCGAAATGAAGTATCGTCCCATTCTCTCCGGTTATCCAGCCATGGTTGGCATCAGAAAAATAAACCGATGCTAAAATATAATCTACATTTAAGGTATCCTCAATCCAGGTATTTCCGCCATCAGTAGTTTTATATACCAATGATGTTGAGAGATTTGATTTTCCTACAGCGTATCCTGTATTTTCATTGGCGAAAAAGATTGAATAGAATTCTTCTCTATTGTGTAAAAGGGCTACATAATTCCAGGTATTTCCGCCATCGGTAGTTTTTAGAATTCCACTTTTTCCTGCAACAAAGCCTGTATTTGCATCAAAAAAATATGCACAATTGTTATCAGAAATGCTATTCATCCCGACCCAGGTATTTCCTCCGTCGGTAGTTTTTAAAATGGCATAGCTTCCAACGGCGTATCCCGTATTATTATCTGTAAAGAATACGGAAGATAAAATAGCAGAATAGCTGGTCTCGTATTGAACATTCCAATTGGTTCCACCATCTGTGGTTTTTAAAATTATCATTCCCGAACCTATATCACCTCCGCCTACAGCGATTCCATTGTTGCTGTCAAAAAACCACATGGAACGCAATGTTTTGGATGTCCCTGAAGTAAGATTATTCCAAGTTTCTCCTCCGTCGTTGGATTTTAATAAAATTCCATTCCATCCACATGCATAAATGGTGTTATTGTCAACGGGAAAGACACAATTATAACTATTATTTTCGGTTGTTTCTTTTTTTATCCAGGTATTTCCACCATCGGTAGTTTTCAATATTGTATTATTTCCTGCGGCAAAGCCATGATTGTTATCAGTAAATTTTACGGAATTGAGGGGATATTGCGTACCTTTATTCATTAATATCCATGATGCGCCGCCGTCTGTAGTTTTTACAATTTTCCCATTTTCGCCAACGGCATATCCAATATTGGCATCAACAAAAAACACAGAATATAATACTTCGGTAGATCCAGTATTCACCATATCCCATGATCCGAAAGCATTGGTTGATTTATAAATCCAACCTCTGTCAACAGCAGCGTAACCTGTGTTTTCGCTTGTAAAACAGAGACTATAAATTGCTTCAGCAACCCAGCTTTTTATCCACCAGCTATTCCCGCCATTTCCGGTTTGATGAAATGTTCCATAATCATCGCCGGCATATCCGCGCTGTGAATTGGGGAAATAGAGCGTGAAGATGTTTTTTTGGTTTCCGCTCGATTCGGGTGCCCAAGTTTGCCCTCCGTCTACGGTTTTCATGATTACGCCGCTACCTCCGGCGAGCCAGCCTGTATCGGCAGATAAGAAGAATAAAGTGTTGATGTTAATATTGGTATTTCTATATACCCTTTGCCAGTTTGTTCCGCCATCGGTGGTTTTTAAAATGGAAGTCCCTCCGGCTGCATAGCCCGTATCGGCATTGATAAAAAAAAGAGAATTTACGGTAGAAAGCTGTCCGCTGGGCGTAAAATAATTTTGAATGGCCCAGTTATTTCCACCATCAGTAGTTTTTAAAATTATTCCGTTTTCACCGGCAGCATAGCCAATGTCGGGTAATGGGAAAAGAATAGAATGCAAGTGGTTTGCTGTTCCACTATTTTGAACAGTCCAGCTCACACCACCATCAGTAGTTTTAATGATTGTACCACATTTTCCGGCAGCATAACCCGTGTTGATATTTGTAAAATAAACAGAATTAAGCGTATTGCCTTGCGGTGTTGGATTTTGCCATTCCCATTGTGCAAATGCTTGTGCTGCAAATGCACCAAAAACCATTAAGAGTGCAAAAAACTTTTTCATAAATCTTGATTTATATAGAAATCGTTAGATGATCATTGTCATCCGAATAAGTGCGTTAGGTAAATATTCCGGAAGACATTTCTTATTCAAAAATGACATCTCTCATGCAGCCGGCAAAATTCCGTGAAAGAAACAGAATCCGAAAAGAAGAATATCCTTTGTTGGGGATAAACAACGTTTTTGGGGAATATGTGGTTTGATAAATAGGATAAACGGAAAAAATGGTTACAGCCAATCGAACTTGTTTCGTAAGGAAGACAAGTAAGTTCTGGATACTTTTAATCGCACATTGTCGAAGGGGGGGAGCAAAATACACTCATGAGATTTAAATTCAACGATGTTTAGGTATCGGATATTTATTATTTCCGACTGGCTGATCTGAATAAAATTTTTATCTCCGGTAACCTTAAAAATAGATTGTGCGGTGGTGTTTGCTTTAAGTTTTGTATGTTCGTGATTGCTTAAAACTGCTTCCCAGAACGGTTTTCCCAGTAATGATTCCTTCTGGCAGCTAAAATAAACAATACTGTTTTTATCAATAAATTTCAGGCCGGTAACCACGGGTAAGGAAATGGTTTCGGCATTTAGGCAGGGAGAAATACTGGGAACCGGTGTGTCCTGCGTTTGTTTTCGCTGCTTGTAACGATCAATAGCATGATGTAATTCTTCTGGATTCACCGGTTTTAACAGAAAATCGAATGCCGACTCTCTTAATGCATCAATCATATACTTGTCGTATGCAGTATAAAATATTACGTTGAAGGAAGTATAGCCGGATAGATGTATTTCATTCAGCAATTCAAATCCGTTTTTATTAGGCATTTCCACGTCCAGAAATACCAGTTCCGGTTTTTTTTCCTGAATTATTTTTTTTGCCTGAAAATACCGGGTTGCCCAACCCACCAGTTCGATTTCCGGAATAAGTTCCAGATTGTCCTTCAAAGAATCAAGGAACTCTTTATTATCATCAATAATAATTGTTCTGATTTTAGATTCACTCATTTTATGTTTTTTCAAATATTGAAAGAATAAACCGACGGAATAAAAATTTCCACAATGGTTCCCTGTGTTTCTTCGTTGTTTGTGGCTTTACGGTCGTTTATCGAAAATTCAATTTTTTGTTTGTTTTTTGAATTTAATAAATAGATGGTTTGCATCAGTACCTTTAGCCCTGTACCGGTACCGGTGGTGCGGTTGACGGAACCCGAAAGACCGATGCCGTTATCTTCAATACTCAATTTAAATCCGGAAGGAGTATTTATGATATTAATTCGTAAACTTTTTAATCCACTTTTCGGCATCAATCCATGTTTGATGGCGTTTTCAACGGGTATCTGTATAATCATAGCAGGAATAAGCCGCTGAATATCTATATTATCCGGAATATTAAATTCCACACGGAATGGTTCTGGTATCCTTTCCTGTTGAAGGGAAAGGTATGCTTTTACCACTTCCAGTTCTTCGGATAATGGGATAGCTGTGCGTTCCATATTTTCCAATATTTTACGCAAAAGAAAAGAAAGTTCGGAAATTTTTTCCTTTAATTTATCGGGATTATTTACTAAGCCTGAAATGCTGCTAAGTGCATTAAAAACAAAGTGAGGCGAAATGACGTTTCGGGTATTTTGCATTTTTAAAGCGGCGATATTGTTGAGTTGCTTTTGGTATAGCACATCTCTTCGTTTCCGGATAAAAGAAATAATCACGACAGAGGTTGCTAACGACATGGCCAATATCAAGGCTATGGCATAGATTATCATGCGCTGTTGCTTGTTTTCGGCATTTTTACGGTTTATAATTTCCTGGTTAAGTTTTTTTTGAACTATTAATCTATCAATTTCTGCCTGCTTTTTTTCGGCATTCCATTTTGCTTCGGCATAAGTAATGGCTTCGGTTTTTGCTTTGTTGTATAAACTGTCATTGGTGGAAATATACCTGTCGGAATATATCAGCGATTGGGAAAAGTTTTTTAAACCGTTGTATGCTTCTTTTAAAATCATGGCTGAGCTATTTATTATCGGTAAGGCCCTGATCTCATTTGCAATTTTATATGCCTTTAACCCATTTTCCACGGCCTTGCCGTAGCAGGAGTTTCCCGCAGATGAGTTCAATAATTTAGCTTTATCCAGATATAATAATGCCAACTCATTGTATGCAATGGCTATGCCTTCGCGCTCGGCTAATTCTTTTTTAAGTTCAATTACTCGCTGCAAATATCCCTCCGAATTGCGGAAATCCTTAGCCTGACGGAAGGCAATCCCCAGATTTACATAATCGTCGGAAATGGCGGATTTATCATCAAGACTTTGATTTATTGCTAATGATTTCCGAAAATAATCGATAGCCAACTTATTCTTTTTTTCTTCAGCATAAACATGGGCAATGCTGGCATAGGCAGTGGCTTTTCCTTTTACATAATCAATTTTTTCGTTGATTGCTAATGCCTTGTTTAGATAGGATAGGGCTTTCTGATAATTTTTGTGTTGGTAGTGTAAAGTCCCCATGCTAATATAGTCTGCTGCGGTTCCTTTTAAATCGCCGGTTTGTTCCTTGATTTTTACCGATTGTATGTATTCCGAATTTGCAGTCTGAAAATCGCCCAGCCGTGAATATACTTCCCCCAGATTATGATGTGCCCGGGCGATATTGGGTTTGTCTCCTGCTTCTTTCGAGAAGCGTAACGATTCCTGAAACATCCCCAAAGCTTTTCCGAAATCGCCGGTGGAATAAAAAATATCGCCCATGTTCTGGTAACAAATAGCCATGTCGCTTTTGTCGTTTTGTTTACGATAATAAGAAAGAGCATTGGTATAGTTTTTTATCGATTCTTCGTATCTTCCGGTATAATAGTAAATCGTACCAAGGTTAATATAGCTTCCTGAAATCAGCTCGTCGTTTTTTAGTTCCTTTGCATAGCGGATGGTCGTAAGAAAAGTTTGCACTGCTTTATTCTGATCGCCAAGCAAAAAACTAACAATTCCAATGTTGGTATAAATTTTTATCTGCAGTTCTTTATTTTTTGATTCTTTTGCCAGAGCCATGGCTTTTTCATAGCGATTCATGGCTTCGGGGTAATTCCCCTGATTGTAATATATTACACCTTTTATGTTGTTCCCAAGAGCTTCGAGGCTTGTGTTTTTGTATTTATGGGCAAGAATGAGCGCCAAAGAATCATATTTTATAGCATCGACATAATTGCCTTTGTTCGAATACAAATCAGCAACTTCGGCATAAGAATTACCCAATATACGAGCCGCTTGTTCATTGCGAATATCTCCGGATTGCAGGCAACGGATTGCCTTTAAATAAAAATAAATGGCCGAATCCGGATTTGCTTTTTTAATTTTTGCAGCTTGCTTGCTTAACCGTAAAGCCGTGGCTGTGTCGTAGGAAAAAGTGTCTGCTGGGGTAGTAACATGAATACTTTTTGGGAAAAACAACAAAAATCCTGCAATAATTGCTAAAATAAGGAATATAATTTCAAAAAATAATTTTTTCTTCATTTGCAGATAATTCTAAATTTTGGCTAATTGAACATAAATCTCCACTACAATATTTATTTAAATTGATTGCTCCAAAATATACAGATGTTATAATCTAATTACTTGTAAAATAAATTATTATAACAATTAAAAATAAGCCTTTCTTGTTTGATAAAGAAGTATACAAAAGTAGTGGTTTATGAGTAGTGTAAAATAAACTGTGTCGTGGAATTTTTTACTTTGAGAGTTAGCAGGAGGTTTTTACGAGTTAGCAGGGCATTTTTACGAGTTAGCAGGAGGTTTTTACGAGTTAGCAGGACATTTTTACGAGTTAGCAGGAGGTTTTTACGAGTTAGCAGGAGGTCTTTACGAGTTAGCAGGAGGTTTTTACGAGTTAGCAGGGCATTTTGATGAGTTAGCAGGACATTTTTACGAGGTAGCAGGGTATTTCGACGAGTTAGCAGCGCATTTCGACGAGGCAGCAGGAGATTTTGATGAGGTAGTTATTGGCAATGAAAAAAGAAACTCACTGCCCTTGCCTGGAGTGCTTTCCACCCATATTTTCCCTCCGTGTTTTTCGATAAACTCTTTGCACAGGATCAACCCCAGGCCGGTACCCTTTTCTCCGCTTGTTCCTACGGTCGTTTGTTTAATATCGATACGGAATAACGAAGCTAAAGCTTCGGGCGGAATTCCGGTTCCGTTATCCTTTACGGAAACAATACAGCTATCCGTATTTTTTTTGAAAAACACTTCCACCTTGCTTCCCGGATAAGAGAATTTAATGGCATTGGTAAGCAAATTGCGCATCACCGTATCCATCATGTTCCTGTCAATCATTACCCGGGCTTCTTCGGAAGGGTAAAATTCCACTTTAATATCTTTTCCCGACGAAAAAAGATCGATCTGGTTAACTGATCGTGCCAGAAATTTATTCAGATTGGTATCTACAGGACGAAACTCAATACGGTTGGTTTGCGAACGCGACCAATCCAACAAATTAGTCAGTATTTCAAAACCCTGATTGGCTGCTTTAAAAATATCGCCGCTCATTTCCTTTATTTCAGGTATGCTATAATTTTCGGTGTCTTCATAAAGCAATTCGGAGAAACCAATAAGCGCCTGGAAGGGATTTTTTAAATCGTGAGCGATGATAGAAAATAGTTTGTCTTTTTGATTGTTAATCTCTTTGAGCTTATTTTCTGATTCCAACAGTTGAGCGTTCAGTTTCTGAAGCTGCTGCTCATCTTTTTTTTGCTGTGTAATATCGGTTATGACCAGCAGATTGCCTAACGAATGTCCTTTGTTATCAACCAATGGTGTTTTATTAATTTCGTACCAGCGAGGCTCGGGTTTATCAAAATAAATTGTGGACTGCCGTTCGGCAGTCGAAGCTATTTCGTTCAGAAAATGTTTAAAAGCCGGAATAACATGATACGCTTTTTTACCAATAGCTAATTTGTCTATTCCAAACATCTTGGCTGTCGCAGGATTGAAATCGAGGATGTGTTGAAATTTATCGAGTACCAGTATGCCGTTGTTCATCTTTTCGATCAGCAAATGGCGGGCAACCGGAACCAGATTAAAAAGTTTTTGACGGGTAATCCCAAGGGTAACAATCAAAACGGCAAATAAAACACTAATGGGGGTGATATCGAGCCCTTCTACCGGACTTAGTCCAAGCTGGTAAATGATGGTAAAACTAAAAGGAAAGATGAGACACAAAATATAATAAAAGACCGTGGTTTTATGAAAAGCCGGATTGGTAACGACAAAACGAAGCAGAAAAACTACTGAAAAAAGTAACAGTAATAAAGAGTAGGAAGTGCTGATAAAAAAAACTATGGCATGGTGGTAGGTCAGGATGTTGCTGCCGGCGGCGCTCCACGAAAATCCGCTCCAGATAAGATGATGCCATTCATTGGTAAATACGAGCAACAGTGATGCTCCCGGAATAAGCCATAAGGTCCACTGCCAATTTTTTAACCATTTTGTGGCTAACTGAGTATAATCCATGATGTAGAGCAGGAAAAAAACAGGGCTCGATAAAGCGCCGATATATTCAATTTTAGAAAAAAGCGATTTGAGGGCAATGGTGGGTACGGCTGTTTCGATGGTTGCAGCCAATGCCCACTCGGCTGCCATGATAATGGTTACGATAAAAAGAACCCTGTTGCTAATATGCCTTTTATAATAAATATATATGGCCATCCCTAAAGATAGCAACGTTGTTGCCAATAATATCCAGGTATAAATGGTAAACTGCCAGGGCATATCTTTTCCTTTTTCTTTTTTTAAACGATGGAATGGGGTTAAATGTTTTGTACAAAGTTAATATATTTACGGATACATCCTACACTATTTGTAAAACTCTCGAGGTTTCTAAAAACATGATGGTTATATAAAAATGGAGCAAATTAGCTGATTTTGTTTTTAATGAACCAAAACGTTCAAAAAAGCGTTATGCAAGGTATGAAAACGAATAATTTGGAACCCTTCAATTTAAAATATTTGCTTGAATCCAAATGCCAGCAATACAACAATCCGTTGTTTATTGCTACCGATCCAGTTTCGATACCTCACCGTTTCGCACGAAAAGAAGACATTGAGATTTCGGCTTTTTTCACAGCGACTATTGCCTGGGGAAACCGTAAAAGCATACTCGCCAATGCTAACAGACTGATGCAGATGATGGACAATGCGCCTTACGATTTTATCATAAATTCTTCGTTGCGGGATACGGCTTCCTTGATTGTTAATTTCGTTCACCGAACTTTTAATGGTGATGACTGCCTGTATTTTATCGAAGCTTTACGGAACATTTATCAGCATCATGGCGGCCTGGAAGCTGCTTTTTCCGAAGGATTAACGCCTGCCGATACAAATGTTAAGAATGCCATTTTTCACTTTCGTGAGCTGTTTTTTGAATTACCACATTTTCACCGGACGGAAAAGCATGTTTCCAACCCGGTAGCGGGTTCGGCAGGCAAACGCATAAACATGTTTTTGCGCTGGATGGTGCGTGATGACAATCATGGTGTTGATTTTGGATTATGGAAACAAATAAGACCTTCGCAACTTTGCTGTCCGCTGGATGTGCATTCAGGAAGGACCGCCCGCAGTCTGGGTTTGCTTACCCGCAAAGCCAACGACTGGCAAGCGGTGGAAGAGCTAACCGCTAATCTTAAAAAATACGATGCCAACGATCCGGTAAGGTACGATTTTGCACTTTTCGGAATTGGAGTTTTTGAAAACAGGAGATAGGATTACCTGAAATCCGTCATTATGATGACGGAATTAACGTTAATTCCGTCAATTCAAATTTTAAGATGGGAATAAAAAACAAAGGGAACCTTTCGGCTCCCTTTGATGCAAGTAGTTTAAGAAGTGTTTAAAAATTAAAAAATTGGTTATTTACGTGATTCAATAAGAATTTCAAGCATTTTGATGGCACAATCCGAAATCACCGATCCGGGACCGAAAATAGCTGCAGCGCCGGCCTGGTAAAGGAATTCGTAATCCTGTGGCGGGATGACACCGCCAACAATCACCATGATATCCTCGCGACCAAGCTTTTTCAGTTCTTCGATAACCTGCGGAACCAGTGTTTTGTGTCCTGCGGCAAGGCTGGAAACTCCGAGCACATGCACGTCGTTTTCCACTGCCTGGCGGGCGGCTTCTGCCGGAGTCTGGAACAGGGGACCCATATCCACATCAAAACCGATGTCAGCATAGCCGGTGGCTACTACTTTTGCACCACGGTCGTGTCCATCCTGACCCATCTTGGCAATCATGATTCGGGGACGACGGCCTTCCATTTCTGCAAATTTATCGGCCATTTCGCAAGCTTTTTTGAAGCTTTCGTTGTCTTTGGATTCGGAGGAATACACTCCGGAAATTGAACGTATCACAGCTTTATACCTCCCATAAATTTTTTCGAGTGAATATGAAATTTCGCCTAAGGATGCGCGTTTGCGAGCGGCATCTATACTCAACGCCAACAGATTTCCTTCGCCGGTTTCGGCAGCATGGGTCAGGGCATCGAGGGCTTTCTGAACTTCTTCGTTATTGCGTCCGGCACGGAGTTGCGCCAGACGTTTGAGCTGCGATTCCCTTACGGCAGTATTGTCAACTTCCAACGTTTCGATTGGATCTTCTTTACCGAGGCGATATTTGTTTACTCCCAGGATAGTGTCTTTACCCGAATCAATCCTTGCCTGTTTGCGGGCAGAAGCTTCTTCAATACGCATCTTTGGAATACCGGTTTCGATGGCTTTGGCCATGCCGCCCAGTTCTTCCACTTCCTGTATCAATGTCCAGGCTTTGTGCGCTATTTCGTTGGTAAGCGTTTCGATATAATACGAACCTGCCCAGGGGTCAACTACACGGCAAATATTGGTTTCTTCTTGAATATAAATCTGAGTGTTGCGGGCTATGCGTGCCGAGAAATCGGTAGGCAGGGCAATGGCTTCGTCTAAGGCGTTGGTGTGCAAACTTTGGGTATGCCCAAGTGCAGCGCCTAAAGCTTCCACACAGGTGCGGGTAACGTTGTTGAACGGGTCCTGTTCGGTAAGACTCCAACCCGAAGTTTGGCAATGGGTACGCAAAGCCATGGATTTTGGATTCTGCGGATTAAACTGTTTAATGATTTTTGCCCAGAGCATACGGGCAGCCCGCATTTTGGCTATTTCCATAAAATGATTCATTCCGATGCCCCAGAAAAAAGAAAGACGGGGGGCGAAAGCGTCAATGGGTATGCCCGCCTTGATGCCGGCACGGATATATTCCAGTCCGTCGGCAAGCGTATAAGCCAGCTCGATATCGGCGGTGGCTCCGGCTTCCTGCATGTGGTACCCGCTGATGCTGATGGAATTGAATTTCTTCATGTTTTTGGAAGTAAATTCAAAAATATCGGCAATAATTTTCATGGAAGGTAGCGGCGGATAAATGTAAGTGTTGCGAACCATAAATTCTTTCAGGATGTCGTTTTGGATGGTTCCGCTGAGTTTGTCCATCGAAACGCCCTGTTCTTCGGCGGCCACGATATAAAATGCCAGCACCGGCAAAACGGCGCCGTTCATGGTCATGGAAACCGACATTTTATCCAGAGGAATCTGGTCGAACAGAATTTTCATGTCGAGGATGGAATCAATGGCAACGCCGGCTTTACCCACATCGCCAACCACTCTTTCGTGATCGCTGTCGTAACCACGGTGTGTGGCAAGGTCGAAAGCCACTGAAAGTCCTTTTTGTCCGGCAGCGAGGTTACGACGGTAAAAAGCGTTGGATTCTTCGGCGGTGCTGAATCCGGCGTACTGGCGGATAGTCCAGGGGCGCATCACATACATGGTGCTGTACGGACCACGCAGGAAAGGCGGAATGCCGGCGGCATAATTCAGATGTTCCATGCCTTTCAGGTCGGCAGAGCCGTAAACGGGTTTTAACGGAATTTGTTCCGTGGTAACCCAGTCCTTTTCAATGCCGGCAGTTTTTTCCCACTGCTCCTGCGAGGGTGTTTCCTGCTGGCGGGGTTTGAAATCAATATCTTTAAAATTGGGTCGCATTATTTTGGGTTTAATGTTTCTTTGTTAAAATTAATTATTTTTTTGTTTTAAAGCCTATCGGAGTTCTTGGTTTAACATCTTCTTCGGTCATCAATGCTTTGATTGCCGTGAAAACAAGGCGAAATTGTTCATCATACTTAGCCTCCATGTCTTCTATTTTTTTTGCCAATTCTTTATGAGATGAAAGGACAGAACGCAGTTTTACAAAAGTTCTTACCATCTGGATGCTTACAGCCACTGCCACTGGGCCATTTAGTAGGCTGGCTATCATAATAGCCCCATGCTTGGTAAAAGCGAATGGTAAATAAGGTGAATACTTTATTTTTTGGAGGTGGTCACATTTTGTGACCACCTCTTGTTTTTCAATTTCTGTTAATTGAAACATAAATTCTGATGGAAATCTTTCAATATTTCGTTTCACAGCCTGATTAATTCTTTTGGTAGAAACTCCATAAAGTGCTGCCAAGTCGGAATCAAGCATTACCTTTTCTCCTCTGATGAAGCAGATGCAATTGGCAATGTTTTCTTCGTATATGACCGGCAGATTTTTCATCTTTATTTACTTTTGATATTGCAAGTTCCGACGTCAGGATTTTTTATTCAATAATTCCAAGTTGTTCCTGTATTTGTTTCAGAAATTCGAGGGCGTTGGTGCGGATATGGATAAAATCGTCCACTCCAGCAGCTTTCAGCGAATCAATAATTTCTTTGGGATAGCCGGCAAGAATGATAATTTTATCGGGGTCGGTTTCTTTTATTGATTTGGCGATGGCCGGCGCTAATTCGGGATATTCCTCGTCGCTGCTACAGATCACTACAATTTCAGCTCCTGATTTCTGAGCGGCATCCACACCGTCGTCTACAGTTTCGAAGCCCGGATTGTCAATGATTTGGTAACCTGCAACTCCGAATAAATTGGATGCAAATCCGGCGCGAGCCTTACGCATGGCTAAGTTGCCCATGGTGAACAGAAATACTTTCGGACGTGGATTGCCTGCTTCTACCGACATTTCGGTTAACAAGCGCAGGTCTTCAAAGGCATCTGCGGCACGGTAGATTTCTAATTTACGATAAGCAGTCGGTTTTTGAGTATCTGTTTCGGTTTCGTCGCCTTCCATTTGTATTTTTTTCAATCCTTCTTCATTCTGATTGGGATATTGATTGGTTCCCAGGATGGGAGTCCGGCGGTTGGAAATTTCTTCGTCTTTTTTCTTACGGATTTTTTCGATTTCATCCTGAATAAAACCGGCTTTAAAAGCTTCGGTAAATCCACCCTTTTCTTCCACCAGTTTAAATAACGTCCAGGCAGCGGATGCGATATTTTGAGTCAAATTTTCAAGATAATACGAGCCTGCAGCCGGATCAATAATTTTGTCGAGATAGGATTCTTCTTTCAAAATGATTTGCTGATTGCGGGCAAGGCGGCGGCTGATGTCGTCGGAATCTTTGTAGCAAACATCAAAAGGTATCACATTCAGCGAGTCAACGCCTCCGATGATGGCGGACATGGCTTCGGTAGTGGAACGCAAAAGGTTGACATGGGCATCATATAATGTCTTGTTCCAGTTAAGCGTAGTGGCATGGATAAACATCTTTAGCGATTGGCTTTGCTTAGGCTTGAATTGTTCCACAATTTTTGCCCATAACAGGCGTGCGGCACGGAATTTGGCTATTTCCATGAAATAATTGGAACCTACCGAAAATGAAAATTGGATATTAGGCGCTACGTTATCAATGGCAATGCCTTTGGCCGTCATTTCAGCAAGATAATCGGTGGCGGAAGAAAGGCTGAAAGCCAGTTCCTGAACCAGCGACGAACCGGCATTGGCAAACGTATGCCCGTTGATAGCAATGGCTTTGAACCCGGGAAGCTTTTTTTCTATGGTGTTTAACACATAAACCATTTCTACCAGATTGTTTTCCTTGGTCGTGTAATATTTTCCGTGAAGGACCAAAAAATTGATGGGATCAAAATTCAGTGAACCCTGCACTTTTTCGGGATCAATATCGTTTTCGGCTAAGTAATTAATAAACAAATCGAGCAGAGCAGGGTAGGAGCGGGAAGAAATAAAATGTATCTTCGTTTGGGTGAGGTTGATGCCCGATAAAAGCGTCTGCAAAGCTTCCGGAGTGGTGATTTCTTTCATTCTGAAACCAATGCCTTCGGCGCCGCGACTGATGGCATCCAAAGCGATACGGTTAGCTTCGGCAGCATCGGTGGCATCAATATCCTGACGAATTTCCCAACGGTTATTATCCGTTTCGTTGCCACGGACAAACGGATAGCTTCCGGGGAGTGAATTGATAAAGGGAATATCTTTCAGGTCTTCGGCACGGTAATAGGGTTTTACGTTGAACCCTTCCAGGGTATGCCAGACTAATTTTTTATCATAATCGGCACCCTTAAGATCTTCGTTTATGGCAGCTTCCCATTGTTCGGTGCTTACGGGAGGAAATTCGGTAAATAATTTATTATTTTGACTCATTTTAGTTGACTTTAGATGAGGTAAAAAAGATGCAAAAATTGATTAATGCTGCAAAAATACGATAAAATGTCCAATATATCCAACCGTAAATAGTAGCGGAATAGGCAAACTGGATTCCAAAATTGTCTAAAAAATTGGATTCCAGATAATTTTTGTTTCCGATGATGATTCTTTCAAATGCTTGCCTTGCTAAAGGATGGCTTCAAACATTTGCTTAAAATCATATAATCCTAATAGTTGAACCGAGGATACGAGAATGATAACTACGATAGCCCATCGTACAAACTGAGCGCCCCAGCTTACGGCGAAGCGGGTGGCCAGGTAACCTCCGATGATGTTTCCAATGGCGTGAATAATGCCGAACTCATAATTTACCTGTCCTTCCCATATGAAAATAGCAAGGGTAAATGGAACGTAGGCAAGCACGATAAGTGTTTTAAGGGCATTGGCTTTCACCAAATCGTAACCGGCGCCCAAAACCACTCCGGCAAGGATAAAATATCCAACGCCCACGTGTACAAAACCTCCGTAAATGCCAATAAAAAAGAAAAGCAGCATTTGCCAGACACTTACTTTTTTCTCTATCAGTTTCTGTTGTCCTTTCAGCCATTTTTCGGGTTTGTAGAACAGAAAAAACAACATGAAAATCATGGCCACGGCAAAAGCTTTTTCAATGGCTTTTTCATCCAGGTTTACGGCCACCCGGGCGCCGATGACGGAGCCGATAATCGTTGGGATACAAAGCCATATTCCCTTCCGGGTGTCAAGCATCTTCTGATGACGGAATGTTTCCAGCGTAACGGCATTCTGACAAAGGGCTGCTATGCGGTAGGTGCCGTTGGCAACATTGGCCGGCAAACCCAATAACATAAATAACGACAATGAAATAATGGTTCCTCCTCCGGCTAAGGTGTTGATAAATCCTACCAATATTCCTGAAAAAATTAAAGCCGTAGCAATTAATAATGACATAATTTTTGTTGATCAAAAAACGGCGGCAAAGGTAGATGTTTATTTCCCCTAAGTTTTCATTGCAGCCTTTTTTATTAATGAGTACTTTTGCCAAAAATATTCCAATGAACGAAACATTAGCCGCTTTTGAACACTTGCTCAACATTATGGACGAACTGCGGGCAAAGTGCCCCTGGGACAAAAAACAGACACTCGAAAGCCTGCGTTACCTCACCATAGAAGAAACTTACGAACTTTCGGATGCTGTATTGGATAATAATCTTGACGAAATCCGTAGGGAACTGGGTGATATCATGCTACACATCGTCTTTTATGCCAAGATAGGTTCCGAACAAAATGCCTTTGACATGAAGGATGTGCTGGAAGGAATCAACCGCAAACTTATCCGGCGGCATCCCCATATTTATGGTGATGTGGTAGCCAAAGATGCCGAAGCGGTAAAGAATAATTGGGAAAAGATTAAGCTTACCGAAGGCCGTAAATCGGTTCTTTCGGGAGTACCGCAAGGTTTGCCTGCCATCGTTAAAGCTTACCGCATCCAGGAGAAAGCCCGCGGCATCGGTTTCGATTGGGAAGAGCCTCACCAGGTATGGGACAAAGTGATCGAAGAGATGAATGAACTGCAGGATGAGGTAAAATCACAGGAGGATAAATCGAAGATCGAAAGCGAATTTGGCGATTTGTTGTTTGCTTTGGTGAATTATGCCCGTTTTATCGGAGTTAATCCTGAAGATGCCCTGGAGCGTACCAACAAAAAATTCATCAGCCGGTTTCAATACCTTGAGGAAAAATCGAAAGAAGATGGAAAGTCGATGCAGGATATGACGCTTGGCGAGATGGACGTGTACTGGAACGAAGCAAAAGATATCGAAAACGGTTGCTCCCAATGAAAATCCGTAACGCAATTATAACAGTTTGGTTATTGTTGCTTACGGGACAACTGTTTGCCCAATATCGGTATACCGAATTCAGCAAACCTTATGTTAAATCTTATGTGTACGATGCCATTGATGCAGGTACGGCTCCCCGGCGATGGACTTCCCGGCAATGGATATTTGCCGGTGCGGTAACGGCTACTTCATTAATTGTTTATTCGCAGGACGAAAACCTCCGCGATGTGTTTCATCATCACCGCAAAGGAGCGTTGGATGATTTTTCGCGCATGGCCATTGAGCCTTGGGGAAATGGCTTGTATTCCCTTCCGTTGCTTGCTGGTTTTTATGCTTACGGAAAGTTTAATACCGACGATAGGGCAAAGGCAACAGCGCTTAACGGATTAAAGGCTTTTGTCATCAGCAGCGCTTTTACCGAAGTGATCAAGCAGACGATGCACCGCCACCGGCCTTACCAGGACGATCCGGCTAACCGTTCGTTGTGGGAAGGACCCATAGCCGATTTCAAATATTCATCTTTTCCATCGGGTCATACGGCAACGGCTTTTGCGGTGGCCACCGTTATTGCTTCGGAATATTATGATGTGAAATGGGTTTCCTGGGCTTCGTATTCCGCTGCCACGATGGTAGCCTTGTCGAGGTTGTACAGCGACAAGCACTGGGCTTCCGACGTGCTGATGGGTGCTGCGCTGGGTTATGGCATAGGCAGGACCATCATAAAAAACAGCAGGAGTAAATCCAATGTTGAACTTACTCCTGTGCTTGGCGCCCGTTTCAACGGGGCTTGCCTGCGAATTAAAATCTGAAACTTATTTTTTCTTACCTAAGTAATCGGCAACGCCTTCAGCCGTAGCTTTCATGGCTTTTTCGCCTTTGTGCCAGTTGGCTGGGCATACTTCTCCGTTTTCTTCAAAAAACTGAAGGGCATCTACCATACGTAAGGCTTCGTCAATGCTTCTGCCCAAAGGCAAATCGTTAACTACCTGATGACGGACGATGCCTTGTTTATCGATAAGGAATAACCCACGCAGGGCCACCGGAGCGCCTTTAAATACCATTTCGTTATCGTCGTTATAGTCCCAATCTCCATAAAGAACATCATAATTTGCAGAGATGGTCTTTGAAAAATCGGATACCAATGGGAATTTAACACCTTTTATTCCACCATTTTTAGGCTCGGTGTTCAGCCATGCCCAATGCGAAAACTGGGAATCGACCGAGCAGCCAACGACGGCTACATTGCGTTTTTCAAACTCGGCTATTTTATCCTGGAAAGCGATGATTTCGGTAGGACAAACAAAAGTGAAGTCCATCGGATAAAAGAAAAAGACGACATGTTTCTTGCCGAGATATTGTTCGAGCGAAAATTTCTCAACAAATTCGCCACCGTTTACAACGGCAACGGCTTCAAATTTGGGGGCTTTTTTACCTACTAATACTGACATAAATTTAAATTTTAAGGTTATACAATGTTTTAATGATTACTATCAATAGAAACTTTGATAAGCATAACAGATTTTATCAGTAATTGTTTAACCGGGAGGGGTAAATTTTATTCAATAAAAAACCACACGTGGTTTTACCAAAAACATCACGTGGTTTTACCGGAAATCACACGTGGTTTTACCAGAAACCACACGTGGTTTTGCTGAAAACATCATGTGTTTTTACGAACAAGACCCCGAGGGTTTTTAAAACCCTCGGGGTCTGAAAGCAATAAATCCCTTAATGGTTTTTTAAAACCCTCGGGGTCTGAAAGCAACGAAGCCTTCAATGGTTTTTTAAAACCCTCGGGGTCTGAAAACAACAAAGCCCTCAACTTCTTCGCTTCCGATGAAGAATCGCTACGTCGTTCCTCCTAAGCGATTCTATATAGGGACTTCACTTAGCCTTATAAACCTTATAACTTTAAGAATCCCGAATCGCTTCGCTCGGACTTCGCTCCGCTCAGCTTTATAAATCCCGAATCGCTTCGCTCAGCCTTATAAACTTTACAAACCTTATGAACTTTATAAACTCAAACAAACTTAATCAGGAAATAATTTTTCTTTCCCTTTTGCACCAGCACATAACGGTTGCTTAGCAAACACTGGTTGTTAACGATAAAAGTATCGTCCACCTTTTGTTTGTTTACCTGCACGCCACCGTCCTTCAACATCCGGCGGGCATCGCTTTTGGATGGGAAAACGTTTGTTTTTTCCGAAAGGAAATCAATGATGCCGATGCCGGTTTCGAGTTCCGTTCTCGACATTTCGCTTTGCGGAACGCCTTCAAACACCGAAAGCAGGGTTTCCTCGTCGAGGCGTTGCAGGGCTTCGGTGGTTCCTTTGCCAAAAAGTATTTCGGAAGCATCCACGGCAGCCTGGTAATCTTCCTGCGAATGTACCCGCACGGTAATGTCTTTGGCAAGGGCTTTCTGCAAGATGCGCAGGTGCGGAGCCTGTTGATGCTGTGCTGATAAATCTTCAACTTCGTTTTGCGAAAGGAGAGTAAATATCTTGATGTATTTAAGCGCATCGGCATCGGATACGTTGAGCCAGAATTGGTAGAACTTATAGGACGAGGTGCGTTGAGGATCGAGCCAGATGTTTCCGTTTTCGGTCTTGCCGAATTTGCCTCCGTCGGCTTTGGTAATCAACGGGCAGGTAAGGGCAAAAGCTTCGCCTCCGGCCTTACGGCGGATAAGCTCGGTGCCGGTAACAATGTTGCCCCACTGGTCGCTGCCGCCCATCTGAAGCTTGCAGTTTTTATTCTGGTTTAACCAAAAGAAATCATAGCCCTGCACCAACTGGTAGGTGAATTCGGTAAACGACATGCCTTCGCCTGTTTCGCCGCTGAGGCGTTTCTTTACGGAATCCTTAGCCATCATATAGTTTACGGTGATGTGCTTGCCGATGTCGCGGATAAATCCGAGGAAGGAATAATCCTTCATCCAGTCGTAGTTGTTCACCATTTCAGCATGGTTGGGAGCCGGCGAATCGAAATCGAGAAACTTGCCCAATTGTTTCTTGATACATTCTTGGTTGTGGCGCAGTGTTTCTTCGCTTAGCAGGTTACGTTCTTCGCTTTTACCCGAAGGATCGCCTATCATACCGGTAGCGCCGCCCACCAAAGCCAGCGGTCTGTGCCCGGCAATCTGCAGGTGTTTCAGCATCATAATGCTGACCAGATGCCCGATGTGTAGCGAATCGGCCGTAGGGTCGAAACCCACATAAGCTGTGGTCATTTCCTTAGTGAATTGTTCTTCGGTTCCGGGCATGATGTCCTGTATCATTCCGCGCCAGCGTAATTCTTCCACAAAATTCATAGTCAAAAATTTTGGCAAAGATAGGAAAACCTGCTTTATCAGGAATTGGGTTGTGCGAAATGAAGTTTTATTTTCTGTATGCCTAACGTGTCCGGGATTGGAATTTATATGATATTTGCATTTTGATAACTGATCATTAAGTCATGATATTAGTAACGGGCGGCACAGGAATGCTGGGTTCTTACCTTTTGCACGAGTTGATTGCATCGGGCAAACAGGTGAAAGCGCTGAGGCGTAAAGGAAGTTCTGCGGAAATAACCCACAAGGTTTTTAGCCTGCTTGCCGGAAACAGAGCCGAGGCTCTGATGGATCAAATTGAATGGACCGAAGGCGATGTACTCGATTACTATTCGCTGGAGGACGCCCTGCAAGGTGTGGAGGAGGTTTATCATTGTGCCGCCGTGGTTTCCTTTGATTCGGCGGACAAAAAGCGGATGATGAAGATCAATATCGAAGGTACGGCTAACATGGTGAATGCTGCTTTAAGCAAAGGAATACGCAAACTATGCCATGTCAGTTCCATCGCTTCGCTCAGCCGTTCCGAAAAGGATGAAATCATTACCGAAGACAGCCAGTGGAAATCGTCCAAACGTAATTCGGCCTATTCCGTAAGCAAGTATGGCGGCGAACGGGAGGTGTGGCGTGGCATCGAAGAAGGATTGGAAGCGGTGATTGTCAATCCGGCGCTGATCATCGGTTATGCCGGAACCAACCGTGGCAGTGCTCAGATGTTTTCCACCATTGATAAATGCCCGTGGTTCTACAGCGATGGCGTGAATAGTTTTGTTGATGTGCGCGATGTAGTCCGGGCTATGATTCAGCTGATGGAAAGCGACATCCGGAATCAACGTTTTGTGGTCGCAGCCGAAAACCTAAGCTATCGCGAAATCTTTACGATGATGGCTCAGAACTTAGGAAGGAAACTTCCGTTTATCAAAGCCGGTTCGGCGCTGCTCGAAGTGGTCTGGCGTTTCGAAAAAGTAAGAAGCATCCTGTTTCATTCCCACCCGATGATAACCCGCGAAACGGTAAACACCCAGAAAAACCAGTATTACTATTCGGCTAAAAAACTGGAGGATGCTATCGGATTCCGGTTTACGCCCATGACCGAAAGTATAGCTTTTCATGCCAAAGCGTACCGGGGGATTTCGGGGTAAATCAATTACAAATTACGGAAAACAATTACGAATTACGATTTACGGAAACCTTCCAACGTCCGCAGGACTTGGAAGAGTTTTTAGATTTTTAACTCTTCTCCCGAGTACTCGGGACTTCGCACGCTGGAAGGTTGGGCTAAATCATTAGATCGCTCAGCGTTTTTCTTTTTTGATCACCAGATTACTTCTTTAGCTACTCAGACAACTTCTCCGGCTACTCTAACGACTTCTCCGGCTACTCTAACGACTTCTCCGGCTACTCTAACGACTTCTCCGGCTACTCTAACGATTTCTCCGGCTACTCTAACGATTTCTCCGGCTACTCTAACGACTTCTCCCGCTACTCTAACGACTTCTCCGGCTACTCTAACGACTTCTCCGGCTACTCGGACTACTTCCCCGCCTACTCTAACGGCTTCTCCGGCTACTCGGACTACTTCTTCGGTTATCCTAACTATTTTTTTAGCTGCTTCAATTATTTCTATGGTTGGTTTGATTATTTAATTGTTAACTCATAATATTTCCTAATCATAGTTAACTAATTAATTATTAGATTATAGCATTTATCATTATGTTTATCAATATTTTACATCACTTCTGATAGAATATTTTTTTCCTTGGATAAGAGATCATATTTATCAGGGGAAATATGACTTAATTCATTGATTAAAAACATAAAGATAAATTGATATTAACGCTGAATTATGAAATTCCAAGGCTTAACGGAACAGAATTTCCGATATTTTATCAGAAAAAAGAGAAAAAAATGAAATTATTTTTGATAAAAAATGAAATTCAGCGATGGAAAATTGTATCTTTATAACCTGAATTACCAGGTGATTACCCTTTAAAAAAAACGGAATTATGGCTGACAAAAAGTTGAGTAAAGAATATGACTTCGGGGAAGGCATATTCAAAATCAAATGCGATACTACGGTTGATTTAATGATACGTGATAAGGTGGAATTTCTAAGCCGTGGTTGGGATGATGAAAAACGGGCAGCTTTTGCCAAACATATCAAAGATTATTTTGATATGCAAAGTGATGCTTTTTACGAAGGAGAAAAAATTTCGTGTACCCAGGCCAAAGATGCTTCAAGGGCAAGGTTGGAAAGGCTCTTAAGGATTTTGCTTAATATGGCCGAAAATAAATTTGGCGTTAATTCGGGTATGTATAAACAGTATGGAGGAGGTATTTCCAGGCTTAACGACAATCAGTTGGTGCGCTATGCACGGAATGCGGCCAAAACGGCTGTTTCGCAGCTTGCCGAGCTGGCAGACGAAGGCTTAACCCAGCAAATGATTACGGATATAACGACATTTAACGAAGAATTTGACAAAGCCATCGACAAACAAATTGAAGCCATACGCAGCCGCGAGGGTATTACTTTTGAACGGGTGGTTGCCGGCAATGCACTATACCGTGAGCTTGTTAAAGTGTGCAATACCGGCAAGAGTATATGGTATGGCATCAACGAGGCAAAATACAACGATTATATTATTTACGATACGCCCGACGGAAAGGCTTCGGGCGAAGGAAGCGGCACGGGTATACTTTCGGGTATAGTAACGGATGCGGCAACTAATGTTGCGCTGGCGTCGGCAACCATATCCTTAGCGGGAACCCAGATTGCCACCACCACCAACGGCGAGGGAGAATTTAATATCGATAACATCCCGGCAGGGATATACACCCTGAATGTAACGGCTAGCGGCTATCAGCCCTGGAGTATGGAAAATATTAAAATAAAGGACGAGGAACAGACAGAGGTGGAAGTGAAGATGGTGAAGTAAAATTACGAATTAAAAATTACGAATTACGAAAAACCTTCCAGAGTCTTTTAGACCTGGAAGAGTTAAAAAAAATAAAAAACTCTTCCAGGTGCTTCGCACGCTGGAAGGTTAGGTTAAATCAGCTATCCTTTGATCCATTCCCTTGCATTCACAAAGGCTTCCACCCACGGAGAAACTTCATCGTTTTTCCGGTCAACGGGATATTCAGCCCAGTTCCAAGGGAACAAGGCTCTTTCGAGATGGGGCATGATGGCCAGATGCCGGCCGTCGGCAGAACAAATGGCGGCGGCGGCAAAATCGGAGCCGTTGGGATTGCCCGGGTATTCGGAATAGCTGTATTTTACAGGAATGTGATAATTGCCTTCCGGGTAAGGGAACGAAAAACGTCCTTCGCCGTGGGCAACCCATATCCCGAGACGGTTTCCGGCAAGCGAACGCAACATTACGGCGTTATTTTCCAGCACATCCACATTCAGAAAAGCAGATTCAAATTTGTGCGAAGCATTATGCAGCATATGCGTTTTTTTATCGTGATCGGGATTTATCAGATCAAGCTCCACCATCAACTGGCAGCCGTTGCATACGCCGAGGCTCAGTGTATCGTTGCGTTTATAAAAGTTATCCAGCGCTTGTTTTGCCGTAGGATTGTAAAGAAAAGCTCCCGCCCAGCCTTTGGCCGAACCCAGCACGTCGGAATTGGAGAATCCTCCTACAAAAACGATCATGCTGATATCTTCAAGGGTTTCCCTGCCGGAGATAAGATCGGTCATGTGCACATCTTTCACATCGAAGCCGGCAAGGTAAAGCGAATACGCCATCTCGCGGTCGCCGTTCACGCCTTTTTCGCGTATGATAGCGGCCCGGATGCCTGTGGGCTGACGACGGTGCAGGTCGATACCAAATTGTGAGGCTTTTCCGGTGAAGTTATTGTTGAATTTAAACTTCAGATCCTGGTTTTTATAGTTTAGGAAACGTTCTTTGGCATGATTTCCTGAGCATTGTTTGCCGTCGAGCAGGTAAGAGGTATGATACCAGGTGTCGCGCAAATGATCAATATCAAAATGATAAGTTGTTCCGTGATCCTGTATGGTTAAATCTCTTTTGTCCGAAGGTTTACCGATAATAGCATGGCTTATTTCATGACTTTTGAGGAAAAGACAAGCTTCGTCTGTATTTTTTACCTGAAGTACTACTCCCGGATTTTCGCTGAAAAGCTTTTGGATGATATCGGCATTGCCAAGAGCGGTAAGGTCGGTATCCATTCCGGTGGTTGTATTGGCAAAATTCATTTCGATGAGAGTGGTAATCAAACCACCAGCAGAAATATCGTGTCCCGCAATGATTTGATCGTTAGCTATCATTTGCTGAATGGCATTGAAACAATTTTTAAAATACAGCGCATTTTTTACATCGGGAACCTGGTTGCCCACCGTGTTTAGCGTTTGGGCAAAACTGCTTCCGCCAAGGCAGAAATCATTTCCTGAGAAATTGATATAAATCAAACCTGAACCGGCGACGTCCTGCAAAACGGGTCTGATGATTTTGCGGATATTGCTTATTTCGCCAACGGCGGAGATGATCACGGTTCCGGGAGCCAGTACGGTTTCGCCGTCGGGATATTTCTGAGTCATCGAAAGGGAATCCTTGCCGGTGGGAATGTTAATGCCTAAAGCGATGGCAAATTCACTGAGCGCCTGCACGGCTTTGTACAAACGGGCATCTTCGCCTTCGTTTTTGCAGGGCCACATCCAGTTGGCGCTAAGCGAAATTCCCTCTAAGCCGCCTTCGACAGGAGCAAAAACAATGTTGGTCAATGCTTCGGCAAGCGAAAGTCGCGAACCGGCTTCGGGATTTACCAAAGCGGCCACCGGAGCATGTCCCAGGGAAGTGGCTATGCCTTTTACACCCTGGTAATCGAGAGCTACAGCGCCGAGGTTGTTCAGTGGCAACTGAATTTTACCGGCCGTTTGCTGAAGAGCCACCCGTCCGCTTACCGAGCGATCTACTTTGTTGGTAAGCCAGTCCTTGCAGGCAACGGCTTCCAACTGCAATACATTTTCTAAGTATTTATTCAGAAGTTTGCTATCGTAAGTTATGGAAACGAAATTTTCGTTCACCGTTTTATCGCGGATGATTGTCTTGGGAGGTTTGCCAAACATATCCTCCATTTTCAGGTCCATAGGTTTAGCACCCGTGGTTGTATCTTCAAAGGTAAACTTATGGTCGCCGGTAGTTTCGCCTACCACGTACATGGGAGCCCGTTCACGTTCGGCAATTTTGTTCAGTAAATCAACATCTTTTTCTTTCAGGATCAAACCCATGCGCTCCTGCGATTCGTTGCCGATGATTTCCTTGGCCGATAGGGTAGGGTCGCCTACGGGTAATTTATTGATTTCAATTTTTCCGCCGGTTGCTTCCACTAATTCCGAAAGGCAGTTCAGATGACCGCCGGCACCATGATCGTGTATGGTTACGGCAGGATTTACATCCATTTCCGCCAAGGCGCGTATGGCATTGAAAACGCGTTTTTGCATCTCCGGGTTGGAACGTTGCACGGCATTCAGTTCGATGGAATTTTTGTATTCGCCGGTAGCAACCGACGAAACGGCGCCGCCACCCATTCCGATGCGGTAATTGTCGCCACCTAACACGATGATTTTATCGCCGGCTTCGGGATTGTCTTTCAGGCTGTCCTGTTTACGGGCAAAGCCTATGCCTCCGGCCTGCATAATCACCTTGTCGTAAGCTATGTTTTTGTTATTTTCCGAATGTTCAAAGGTAAGTACGCTTCCGCAGATGAGTGGTTGCCCAAATTTATTACCGAAATCGCTGGCACCGTTAGATGCTTTGATAAGGATTTCTTCCGGCGTTTGATACAGCCATTTGCGTGGAGGCATTGACTGCTCCCAGGGATTATTGGCTTGCAGCCGGGGATATGATGTCATGTAAACGGCGGTTCCGGCAATGGGAAGACTACCTTTTCCTCCAGCCATGCGGTCACGTATCTCGCCTCCCGAGCCGGTAGCGGCGCCATTGAAAGGTTCCACAGTTGTCGGGAAGTTATGGGTTTCGGCTTTTAAGGAAATAACGGAATGAATATCCTTGATCTGAAAAAAATCGGGCTTGTGCTGGGTGGCTGGAGCAAACTGTTCAATGGCAGGCCCTTGTACAAAAGCCACATTATCCTTGTAAGCGGAAACGAGTTGATTGGGATTATATTCGGAAGTTTTTTTGATCATGCCAAATAGAGAGACGGGCATTTGCTTTTCGTCGATAATAAATGTGCCGTTGAAAATTTTGTGGCGGCAATGCTCGGAATTGACCTGCGAAAAACCAAAGACTTCACTGTCGGTAAGCGGACGGCCTATTTTCCGGCTGATTTCTTCCAGATAAACTATTTCTTCTTCGTTGAGCGAAAGACCTTCTTTTAAATTATATTCGGCAATATTGCTGATGCTGACGATAGGTTCGGGTTGCTTGTTAACGGTAAATACTTCCTGGTCAAGGTTATGATATTTTGCCTGAAGCATAGGGTCGAATGAAAAAGAGGTATCGGCTTTTACAAATTCTTCTATTCGTTTGATGTCCTGTATGCCCATATTTTGAGTGATTTCCACGGCATTGGTACTCCAGGGGGTAAGCATTTCGCGGCGGGGACCGATAAATTCACCTTCTAATTCACTTGTGTTAATAAAACCGGCATTGCCAAAGAGCCAGCATAGTTTTTCGATGGTAACGGAATCCAAATGAGCTACCGCGTGCACAGCATAAAAACTTGCGGCACTTTTAAAAAAGAAAATCATGAGATAAGATTTTTAAAAAAAGAAACAATTCGCTTGGCGGCAAAGGTACAAAATGTATTAACCTGACGCCGGTTTTAGGCATAAAAAAAGGACCCGTTTCCGGACCCTTTTCCAACACTATCCATGTTTCTCATTCAACAATTATTCATTCATCGGTGGTTGTTCCATCATCGGGCATTCTTTCATCTTTTTGTGATGACGTTTGCCCGATTTGCAACAGCCATTTTTTTCAAAAGGTTTTTTATCAAAAACAACCTTTTGCTCATCGGTAAGGATGTTGCGTATTTCCTGCCGGTGAGAAAATCTTTTTTTCATCATTTGAGCCTGTAATCCAGCTATTTCATCAATGGTTTTGTTGATCGCATTCTGGTCTGGTTTTTCGGCATGCGATAATGTTTTCAAATGTGCATGTTTTTCGGCAAGCTGATCGTGTATGCCTTGCATTTCCTTCATCATACCGGTTTGCAATTGAGTAATCTTTTTTTGTTGGTCGTCGGTTAAGCCGGGGATATTTTTACACATTCCTGCGCCGGAATCCATTTCACATTTTCCTTTTTTATCCATTTTTCCGTGTGCTTCATCGGAACCTGGTTGTGCGTACAAGGTTTCAATACCTGCAATAAATATCAAAGCAAGGATTCCTGTACAAAGTTTAGTTTTTAAATGATTAATTTTCATGGTGTTTATTTATTTAGTGATTATTAGGTGATTATTTAGGTGGTTCATTGTCAGGTGGCGGCATATTTGGGGGGCACTGAGGCATTTCCCGATTTGAATTTTTTTCGCTGCCATGACGAAATTTCATACCGCGTCCATGCATAGGTTCATCGCACATCAGAATATCATTAAAAAAGCCTGAAAGTTTCTCCTGTTGTGTGGAATTACAATAGCTTTTCATTTGAAGAAAATGCCGGATGGTTTGTTTTTTAAGTTGGGAATGTAAATTTCCCCATTCATCGGCTAATTTATAAAGTTTTAGCGTGTCCGGTTTTTTTGAAGAAATTTCCTTGGCAATATCCATACGTTTTTTCATCAGACTGTCGAAAAGAGGGCGGGTGTGCTGGAAAAAATAGGCGCGTGAAGTTTTAAATTTCTCGCGTTGAGCGGACGAAAGATTGAGCTCATCCTTCAGAAACCTACCTCCGAATCCTTCCTGGGGTTCAATTACGCGAAAAGTCCTGTTTTTATGGAAAAAACCATGATAGATGATGGTTGATAAAGCGGAGATGTTAACTACCAGCAAGATGATAATTATCCATGAAAAAACTCTGTTTTTTGTTAAGCGATCCATGGTTTTTTATTTTTTATCGTTTTGAAAATAAGCGTAGAAAGTATCCTGATTGATATCGTTGAGAAAATATTCGTCGGCTGAAGCTTTCAACGCCGATGAGCGTTCGCTGAGAATAGCGCTTGAAGATTTGACGGTAGAAGCGGAATTGCCCAACAGAATACCGAAAGTGATGCCAATAATAATAAGCAGACTTAAGGGAATTAAATGCCACGATTTGAAGAAAGTAGAAGAAAAAATGGCTTCGGATTGTTCGTCCTTTATGCTTTCGATGCGTTGTTTAAGACGGGTATAAAAAAACGGACTATCCGGAATATTTTTTTCGGTAGTAATCACATCAAGCGTTTGGCTTAGCTCATTGAATAGGGCTTGGCAGGCGTTGCACGAAGAAATATGCCGTTCAGCTTCCGTTTGTGTTTCGGGAGCAAGCTCGCCCTGGATGTAAAAAAGCAGAATCTTATTTAGGTCTTTGCAATTCATAGTATTGCGTTTTAATGTATGACACTTGTTCTTTTAAAAACTTGCGAAAATCAATTAAAAAATTTTATAATAGTTGATTAATTTTTTCTGAAGGTTAAGTTTGGCTCGGTGCAGCAACGATTCTACTGAAGGAATACTCGTCTGCATTACGTCGGCAATTTCTTTATAAGATAATTCTTCATATTTATTAAGAATAAAGGCTGTGTGTTGCATTTTAGGTAAGGAGTTGATAGCTTCGTGCAGGATTTTTGCCCTTTCATTGCTTTCGAGGTGAAAATCAGCCCCGGCAGATTCGGAAGCCTGAACGTTATTGGCATTACTATCGCCATTGCTGAATATATTTTCAATGCTTTGAATCCATTGTTTTCTTCGGTTTTTACGAAGATGATTTAACGATTTATTGACGGCAATCCGGTAAAGCCAGGTAGATAATTTGGCATCGTTACGAAACGATTCGATGGATTGATATACTTCTATAAAAACATCTTGGGCAATGTCCTGAGCATCATCGGCATCGTGTACAAATCCATTACAGGTCTTTAAAACAAGAGATTGGTATTGCTCAACAAACTGGCGGAAAGCCTGTTCATTCTTTTGAAGTATTTTTTCTACCAAATCCTTATCGGACATTTATGAGCAATTAAATGGGCAAAGAATGTTTAACTCAGCATACCAATCAAAATTTTAGACACAAATGTATTCAAAAACTTGCAGTTGTTGGGAAAAATTAGACAAGTCGGATGATGCAGGTTGAGGGACAGTATGATAGCCATGAAGCTTTTCGGGATACTAAATGTTTCCAGCTTTCGATACTGATAAGTGCAAGATCGAAATTTTCAAATAGTTCTTTATTTAATTCTGCGTTGACAATAAAATCAAATTTTGAAGACGGCAGATCATTGGGAATCGGGTCGGGTAGCTGGGATTGATTGATGTTAAATACGGATATTTTTGCATTGGCATTTACATTCACTTTAAGACAGAAATCTTTAAATAAAGAATCATTTTCTCCATCAAGCAAACAAAGTACGTTTTCAATTTTTTTAAGGTCTTTATCGAGCAAAATGGCCGTATTGCAAGGATTACGATCAATGATGTTTTTTATCTTTCCAGAAATAACATTGCCACTAAAAAGGTTTTTAGCGCCGCCCATTAAAAGTAAATTAAAATGACCCTTTCGCAGTGTTTTATGAATTTCCTCGCTAACCATGCCAGTGGCCTTATAGTCTGTTTCGAGGTTAATGCTTAATTCATTTGCAGTGTGTTTAATAGGAATAAAACTTTCTTCCTCATAATCAATGGCGCCATGATAATTTAGTTCAGAGCTTGGGGTAATATGTAAGGCTGTAATACTGGTGTTTTCGCGATCAGCCAGAAAGTTAGCCAGTTTTAGCAGCGAGCTGCCCATTTTAGGTTGAGCAAAAGAAATGAGTATTCGGAAAGGTTTCAGAATATCGGGAGTAAAACCAGGGATGATTTTTTTGGTGAAACAAAGATTGATAAAATTCAACGCAGGTCCGGTGAAGAAAGTAGTGGCTAAAGCCATAATAACCATCATGGTGAACATGCTTGGGGTAAAAACGCCAAGTTCATAGCCTATATTTAAAACAATTAACTCCATCAAACCACGGGTATTCATCAAAGCACCTAACGATAATGAATTTTGCCAGGATTGACCCATGTAACGGGCTGCAATAGTTACCCCGCCAAATTTTCCAACAAAAGCAACTAAAATTACCAATCCACAGACCATCCATAAATCCATGGTATTGAGCAATCCGATTTGTGTTCGTAATCCGGTAAGTACAAAAAAGAGCGGAAGAAACAACACCATGCTTATATCTTCTATTTTTTCTGTTAATACCTTTTTAAAATCAATATTTTTGGGCATAATTACTCCGGCCAAAAAAGCGCCAAAAAGAAGATGTATCCCAATAATTTCGGTTAGAAAAGCTGAGCCTAACATGATCAGAAAAACAAAGGCAACTACGGTTTTACTCAGGTTTTCTTTGGTAACAAATATGGAGCCAACCCTTTGCAAAAAAGGCCGAACGGCAAAAAGCATAAATGTAACATAGGCAACCAACAATCCAATAGTAAAAATAACATTGATTGCCGTACCAGCTTTTACGATAGCAATTACAGCTGCAAGTAAACACCAGGCAACCAGATCGTCGGCAGCTGCACAGGTAATTGCAAGTACACCTAAGGGTGTTCGGGTCATTTTCCGTTCATGAATGATCCGCGCTAAAACCGGAAATGCTGTAATACTCATTGCAGTACCGATAAATAGCGTGAAAGATAAGAAGGAAATATTGGTAGGGGCAAAATTTGAAAATAAAAATAAGGACAAACCTATTCCCATTAAAAAGGGGAAAAACACTCCGGACTGACTAATTATAACAGCGTCCTTGACTTTATTCCGAATGATATTAATATCCAAATCCATTCCCACGATAAACATGAATAATATTAATCCCACTTGGCTTAAAAACTGGAGATTAATCAATGATGATACCGGAAAAAGAAAGGCAGAAAAACTTGGAAAAAATAAGCCGAAAACAGAAGGACCCAGAATTATACCGGCAATAATTTCACCGATAACGGTTGGTTGTCCGAATCTCCTGAAAATGATACCAAATAATCTTGCGAACAGCACAATTGTAATAAGCTGTAATACAAATACGCTCAAGGGATTTTGGAGATTTCCTTTTAAAGAATTTAAAAAAACGGCAAGAAAATTTTGATTGACAGGCTGTTCTAAAACCGGCGAATTTTCAGGATGAACCTGATGTAATTCTATGCTAGTTTGGATTTTTGGAGTTTCAAGTTTTTGTCCCTGAACAAAAATAAACCAACCCGAGACCCCTAAAAGGAGAAGAAGCAAAGGGAAAAACCAACGTTTTTTTGGCATATCAGCTACCCTTATAAAATTGTTGCAAAGATAACTTATTTACAATGTTGACGGCACTAAATTATTATTTTATAAAGAAGTTTACTAATAATTTTAGGCTTCGATAAAATGAAATAAATTAGTTAAACTAAAGAAAAACAAAAAAATAGATTAACTTTTAGCCCGACTGAATATTTTTGTAATTTCGATTGATTTTTATATAATTTTGCCGCTCATTTTTTTATCGGATATCCCTTTAGGTTTCATTTTTTAATCATGTTGGATTTATTAAACCAATTTATATATTTTTTAACGCACATCGATGAGATAATCAGATTGTGGGTAACAAATTACCAAACATTAACCTATCTTTTTTTATTTGCGATTATTTTTTGTGAAACGGGTTTGGTAGTTACCCCGTTTCTTCCGGGTGATTCATTATTGTTTGCTGCTGGTGCGGTAGCTGCTATGGATGGAAATCCAATAAATATTTCTTTATTCATTCCAATAATTATTGTTGCAGCATTTGCAGGCGACAATACCAATTATTGGATAGGGCATTTCTTAGGACATAAAGTGTATGAAAACAACTACCGGCTCATCAAAAGAGAATACTTAGATAAAACACACCGGTTTTATGAAAAACATGGTGCCTCAACTCTTATAATTGCTCGATTTATGCCTATTATCAGGACATTTGCTCCTTTTGTGGCCGGCGTCGGGACAATGAAATATCGTCGCTTTTATAAATTTAGTTTTATTGGAAATGTGCTTTGGGTTAGCATGTTTAGTCTTGCAGGGTTTTATTTTGGGAACTTGCCCACGGTTAAAAATAATTTTTCATTCGTAATCTTTGCTATAATTATTATATCTTTACTTCCTCCTATTTTTACTGTTATTAAACAGAAATTCAACAAACAACGTTAATGAGGGTAATCCTATTTCTGGCATTAAGTTCATAAATTATAAAGAATTAAGTCTATTTTATTAGTATGAACAGTAAGTTACAAACGAGTCATATTACAAAACTAACCTTAACGGGTTTAATCGTTACTTTAGGCATCGTTTATGGTGATCTTGGAACATCGCCATTATATGTTATGAAGGCGATAGTATCTGGTGCGACCGCAGGTATTAATTCTGATTTTATTTTTGGTGCAATTTCGTGTATCATTTGGACACTAACTTTGCAGTCTACACTGAAATATGTTTTAATTACCTTAAGAGCTGATAATAACGGTGAGGGGGGAATTTTTTCTTTGTATGCATTGATAAGGAAAAAAAAGCGCTGGACTTTTGTTTTGGCTATAATAGGCGGAGCAGCCCTTTTAGCCGATGGTATAATAACCCCTTCAATTACTGTTGTATCTGCAGTGGAAGGACTTAATCTCTTCAGTGATAGCATATCGGTGGTTCCTATTGCATTATTGATAATTACGGCAATATTTGTAATTCAACAATTTGGCACAAAATTTCTGGGAGAATCGTTTGGCCCTATTATGTTTATCTGGTTTTTGATGCTCGGAGTGCTTGGCGTTAGTCAGATTGTCAATTATCCTCAGATTATTAATGCTTTTAATCCCTATTATGCTGTAAAACTATTGACAGAATACCCTGGAGGTTTTTTGTTGCTTGGAGCTGTTTTTCTGTGTACTACGGGTGCCGAAGCATTATATTCCGACCTTGGGCACTGTGGTTTAGCAAACATTAGAGTTACATGGATTTATGTTAAAATTTGTCTGATTCTTAATTATTTGGGCCAAGGCGCCTGGGTATTAAACAATGTAGGCAAGGTTGTGGGTGGTACGAATCCATTTTTTATGATTATGCCTCATTGGTTCTTGATAATTGGAGTATTTATTTCGACGGCTGCCGCAGTAATTGCCAGCCAGGCTTTAATCAGTGGGTCTTACACCATCATAAGTGAAGCTATATTGCTGAATTTCTGGCCAAAGGTAAAAATATCTTATCCAACTACTATAAAAGGCCAGATGTATATTCCAAGTGTTAACTGGATACTTTATGCTGCCTGCGTTTGTGTTATTTTATTTTTTCAGGAATCCTCCAATATGGAAGCGGCCTATGGTTTATCGATTACAATAACTATGCTAATGACTTCCCTGTTGCTCACCTTTTATCTTCGTTTGCGCAAGGTTCCAATTTTTTATATTGGAATTTTTCTCCTCACCTATTTATGTATCGAGGGATCATTTTTAATTGCAAACCTGCATAAATTTTCTAAAGGTGGTTGGGTAACCATCCTGATTGCCGGAATCATTTTCTTTATCATGTTCGTGTGGTATCGGGGTAGAAATATCAAAAAACAATTTACTGAGTTTGTAAAAGTTAGAAAATATTATCCCGTTTTAATTGATTTATCCAAAGACGAAAGTATTCAAAAATATTCCACCAATCTGGTTTACATGACTAAAGCTAATTATAAATCAGATATTGAGCAAAAAATAATTTATTCAATCATTAATAAAAAGCCTAAACGGGCAGATTGTTATTGGTTTCTTCATCTTGATGTACTTGATGAACCTCATACGATGGAATATAAAGTGGAAACATTGATTCCTGATGTACTTATACGAGTTGATTTCAGGATAGGTTTTAAAGTTCAGCCGAGGGTAAATCTGTTTTTTAAACAAGTTCTTGAAGAATTAGTTAAAAATAACGAACTTGATATACTAAGTCATTATGGTTCCCTCCGAAAGCATCATATCGCAGGTGATTTCCGATTTGTTATAATTGATCGTATTCAAAACTATGATTTTGATTTTTCACCTTTCGATCAGTTCATTATGGATATCTACTCTATACTAAAACGAATAGGGATTACCGATGTAAAAGCATATGGACTTGATACAAGCAATGTATTAGTAGAAAAAGTGCCATTGGTAGTGGAAAGAGAAGAACCACCAAAATTGAAGCGTATTTATAATGGTGGAAAATTAAAAAATCCGCTTACCTAAAAAATATTTTTCGGTTTTTATAGTTTAAGTATTAACAACTATTTGTTGAAAAATAATTGTACGTTAAGTATTCTACCTTCTATTTAGTATTTATTTTTATGATTTTAAACCAATCATCAATATGATTCCAGCAATTATTTTACAAGTTACCCAAACTGCAGTTGCAGCGTCTGACACGATTCATGATACTATGGTGAAGGCTGCAAGCCAAGCTGTAAATGTGCCAATAACACATCAACCCGTAAGCGAGTCACTTACCTTGCTCGATTTGTTAATGAAAGGAGGCCCGATCATGATTCCTATAGCATTGCTTTCGATTATTTCAGTTTATGTTTTTATACAACGATATTTTGCCATCCGTATGGCTCTAAAACAAGATGACAACTTCATGAATAATATTCGTGATTTTATTGTTGACGGACGAATTGAAGCCGCTTTATCTTTTTGTAAAAGTGCTAACCGTCCGATAGCCAGGATGATGGAAAAAGGAATTAAACGTATTGGACGTCCGCTCAAAGAAATTGAAGAATCCATTGAAATTGTAGGAAAGTTTGAGGTGTATAAGCTCGAAAAAAATATAATTATTCTTGCAATTGTTGCAGGAATTGCTCCAATGTTTGGCTTTATCGGAACAATTATTGGTGTAATTAAAATATTTCATGATATTTCTCTTGCAGGCGATGTGAGCATTTCAACGGTTTCTGCCGGTTTATATACCAAAATGGTTTCCAGTGCTGCCGGATTACTGGTTGGAATTGTTGCATTTGTTGCTTATCACTGGCTAAATATTATGGTTGATAAAACCGTGCAGAGATTAGAACAGAATACTATGGAATTTATTGATTTATTGCAAGAACCCACAAAATGAACCTAAGGAAAAAAAACAAAATTGTTGCCGAAGTTAGCACCTCTTCGATGAACGACATCATGTTTTTTTTGATGCTGTTTTTTTTGATTATGTCAACGCTATTAAATCCTAATGTAATTAAACTTACCTTACCAAGTTCCCGGCATAATCAAGTAATTCATCAAAAGGAAATTACGATTTCGGTAACCAAAGACCTTCAATATTTTATTAATAACAAACCCATAGCTTTTAATATGCTGGAAAGCGAGCTTACAGGTATGTTGTTGAATGATAAGAATGCAACCGTGATACTTCGGTGCGACAATTCATTATCTGTTCAGGATCTGGTTAATATGCTTGAGATTGGAAATAAGTTAAAAGTAAAAATGATTTTGGCAACCAAATCGCCTGATGGCACACAAAAGTAAAAATAGCGATACAAAAAATAATCTCTTGGGATTTTTCGGAACAACCATCTTTCACGGATTGTTGCTCCTACTCCTGATTTTTGTTGTATTTAAAACACCCATTCCTCCTTATCCTGAAGAAGGTGGCGGGGGAAGTGGTTTGGGAATTGAAGTCAATTTAGGTAATTCTGATGAAGGAATGGGGACTAATCAACCCGAAGAATTGGCAATGCCGAACTTTACCGTGCCTAAGCGTCAAATGGTTCAGCAGGCGGAAGATGACGGGGATGCTAAAAAAACAAATACTGGCGAAAAATTATTAACACAGGAAAACGACGAAATGTCCATCCCGGAATCAGAAAAAAATAAAGTAATAAAAAGCCCACCCAAAGAAGAACCTAAAGTTAATCCCAACGCACTCTACAGAAAAAAAGCAACCACAGGGAATGAGGGTATTACCGGAAAACCTGGTGATCAGGGCAATCCCAATGGGAATGTGCATTCCAAAAATTATTCTGGTAACGGTGGAACCGGTAGTGGAGGAGGAACAGGTGGAGGCATTGGCGGTGGAAATGGCATTGGAATCGGTAGAGGAAGTCAGCCATCCTATTCACTTTTAGGACGTCAGGCTAATTTTATTCCATTACCTGTCAGCCGATCCCGCGAACAGGGAAAGGTGGTTGTATCCATCACCGTTAATCGTAGGGGTGAAGTTACCAAAGCCGTAGCCGGCGTACGCGGTACTACGACTACGGATAATTCACTGTGGAAGCTTGCCGAACAGTCGGCGCTCAAAGCTCGATTTGATCCCAAAGCCGAGGCTCCTGAAGAACAAAAAGGAACAATTACCTATATATTTATTACCCGGAATTAATAAATTTTATCAAATTTTCAGGAAAATATTTTTTTGATTTTGCTTAATTTTAAAGATAAAAATCATAAAAACAATAAAATACAAATTATTTCCAAAGAATTAAACACATTAATTAAATTTTACAGGAATATTCAGTCTTACTTTGAAAAATATTTTTATCTTTGCAGCCTTAAAAACAAATCACTTTTAAAAAAGTAAAAAGGTAATTCTTATTATGATAATTGTACCAGTAAAAGAAGGCGAAAGCATTGACAGAGCACTCAAAAAATTAAAACGTAAATTTGAAAAAACCGGAGTTGTTAAAGAATTGCGTGAAAGGCAAAAATTTACTAAACCTTCGATAAAAGTCAGAGAACAGAGACTTAAGGCAATATACGTACAAAAGCTTCAACGCGATCTCGAAATTTAAATTTTCTGAAAATATTTCTATTTTCGATAAGAAGAAATTTGGTTTTATTAAAATATTAACGTAATTTTATCGTTCAATTTTTTAGTGAATCGAGGTTTCTTCTTATTTGTTTATGCATGCTTCAAGATAGATTTATTCAGTATATTGAGTTCGAAAAAAGATATTCAAAGCACACAATTATAGCTTATAAGAAAGATTTAGCCCAATTTTTCATTTTCATCCAACACAATTATTCCTTAAATCATCCCGGCGACATTACTTATGCAATGATTCGTTTATGGATTGTTGAATTAATGAATAATGAAATAGCTCCACGTTCGATTAACCGGAAACTTTCGACGTTAAAAACTTATTTCAATTTTTTATTGAAAGAGGATTTGATTTCCGTTAATCCAATGGGGAAAATTATTTCGCCCAGAACTCCCAAAAAACTTCCTTTTTTTATAGAAAAGGATAAAATGGATATGCTGTTTTCGAGGGTTGATTTTGGCGAAGGCTTCGAAGCATTACGTAACCGGTTGATCTTAGAATTGTTTTATGCAACTGGTATGCGCGAATCGGAATTGCTACAGTTGCAGGTGTCCGACATTGATTCCTCCAATTTAACATTAAAAGTTCTTGGAAAAAGAAATAAAGAAAGACTAATACCTTTTAGTATTCGTTTAAATAAAATGATTGATAATTATTTATCGGAAAGGCAAAAACTTATTTTTAATCCAGTTGATAAAAATGGATTTTTATTTGTTTCCTCTTCCGGTAAACCGCTTTATCCAAAATATATTTACCGCTTGGTGGTTAAGTATTTAAGTATGATTACGTCGTTGGACAAAAAAAGTCCGCATGTTTTACGTCATACCTTTGCTACCCACATGTTAAATAATGGAGCCGATTTGAATGCGATTAAAGAATTACTTGGACATGCAAATTTATCAGCAACTCAGGTTTATACACATAATACTGTTGAAAAACTGAAAACTATTTATAAACAAGCCCATCCACGGGCATAAAAAAGGAGGAGTTATGAAGATAAACATTAATTCAGTTCATTTTAAATCAGATAAGAAATTAGATGACTTCATCAAAGAGAAAATTGAAAAATTATCAACCCTTTATGACGGAGTGTTAGGAAGCGATGTTAAATTAAAGATAGAGAAGTCGGAAAATCAGGAAAATAAGATAACTGAAATTCGATTGGATGTGCGTGGTTATGATTTATTTGCAAAAAAACAAAGTAAAACATTTGAAGAAGCTACGGATGGCGCAATTGAAGCTTTACGCCGGCAACTGGCCAAACACAAAGAAAAAATAAAAGGATTATAGAGAACAAATAACAATTTTAGTTCTCGTTTCTTGTAAGCTAACAAACAGGCATCAGACTAATGAAAAGTAAATTATTTTTGGAAGAAGAAGAATATTTTTACTAAAATTTTAAAATTTGTTTGTTGGTAAAGAAAACTTTCCTATTTTTGCAGTCCTTTTAAAAAGGGCTGCTTTTTTAATGTTTAACTAAAAAACAGTCTAAGGATAGTGCCGATAAGCTCAATGAGAACAGAATGTTAGCCTGGTTTTTATTGAGATATTATTAAGAATAAATAACATCGGTTTTTGTTTGTTGTGTATATATCGAAACGTCTTGATAATCTTAGAAGCGGTTTAAAATTGTGATAAGTAATTGAGATAAAATGTTTTGAATAATGAATGCCGATGTAGCTCAGCTGGCCAGAGCAGCTGATTTGTAATCAGCTGGTCGGGGGTTCGAATCCCTCCATCGGCTCGTTCTTTTTTTTATTTAAATAAACCAAATGGGGAGGTACCAGAGCGGTCAAATGGGGCAGACTGTAAATCTGTTGGCTAAGCCTTCGGAGGTTCGAATCCTCCCCTCCCCACATAATAGTTTTATTTTTTTATTTTAATCAAATAGTATTTAAAAAACAGAACTAACGGAATTGCGGAAGTAGCTCATTTGGTAGAGCGACAGCCTTCCAAGCTGTAGGTGGCGGGTTCGAGCCCCGTTTTCCGCTCGAAGCAAATACCGATGTACTTTGACTGACGGCAGGCAAAGATAAATCATAACAATACCCGAACACCAGCAGGAGATTTACCGAGGCGAAGGGCAAGGTGATGTACTTTTAAGTTCGGTGTTATTTTTAACACTGAAAAAAGTTAGGAAATAAGCCGATGTAGCTCAGTGGTAGAGCACTTCCTTGGTAAGGAAGGGGTCATGAGTTCAACTCTCATCATTGGCTCAAAATATTTTAATCAATAAAATTGTAAATAATAAAACTTTGAACTAATATGGCAAAAGAAAAATTTGATCGTTCCAAACCTCACGTTAACGTTGGAACCATCGGTCACATTGACCACGGCAAAACCACCTTAACCGCTGCTATAACATTGGTTTTAGCCGATAAGGGATTATCCGAATTCAGATCATTCGACTCTATTGATAATGCACCTGAAGAAAAGGAAAGAGGTATAACTATTAATACAGCGCATATCGAATATTCAACAGCCAACCGTCACTATGCACACGTTGACTGCCCTGGACATGCTGACTATATTAAGAACATGGTAACTGGTGCAGCCCAGATGGATGGAGCTATTTTAGTAGTAGCTGCAACTGATGGACCTATGCCTCAAACTAACGAACACATTCTTTTGGCACGCCAGGTTGGTGTTCCTAAGATTGTTGTTTTCATGAATAAAGTTGACTTGGTTGATGACGAAGAACTTCTCGACCTGGTTGAAATGGAAATTCGTGAAAGATTAACTTTCTATGGATATGATGGAGACGCTACTCCGGTTATTCGTGGTTCAGCTCTTGGTGGACTTAATAAAGAACCAAAATGGGTTGAAAAAATCATGGAATTGATGGATGCAGTTGATACATATATTCCATTGCCAATCCGTGCTGTAGAAAAAGATTTTCTGATGCCTATTGAAGATGTTTTCTCCATTACCGGACGTGGTACTGTAGCTACCGGAAGAATTGAAACCGGAGTTATTAACTCAAGCGACCCCGTAGATATTATTGGTATGGGTGCTGAAAAATTAAAATCCGTAGTTACCGGTGTAGAAATGTTCCGCAAAATACTCGATCGTGGCGAAGCTGGTGATAACGTAGGATTGTTGTTAAGAGGTATTGATAAAGAAGAAATTCGTCGTGGAATGGTTATTGCAAAACCAGGTTCCGTTAAACCTCATAAAAACTTCAAGGCAGAAGTATATATTCTTAAAAAAGAAGAAGGTGGCCGTCATACGCCGTTCCATAACAAATATCGTCCTCAGTTTTATTTCAGAACAACTGACGTTACCGGAGAAATCATGCTTCCCGAGGGAGTTGAAATGGTAATGCCTGGCGATAACATCAGCGTAGTAGTAAATCTGATTGCTGAAATAGCAATGAATAAAGGTTTACGGTTTGCTATCCGCGAAGGTGGACGTACAGTTGGTGCCGGTCAGGTAACAGAACTTGTTGATTAATAATATTTACCGCCATATATCATAACATAAAAGTATCTCTTATTTTAAGGGATACTTTTATATGCTGTATTAATTAAGGTTTTATAATAACAAACGGGTGTAGCTCAACTGGTAGAGTGGCGGTCTCCAAAACCGTAGGCTGTGGGTTCGATTCCTACCACCCGTGCAAAATATTAGACTAAATGGCAAAACTTAAAGTTATCGAATACATCAAGGAAAGTTATGACGAATTATTGAATAAAGTTTCCTGGCCAACATGGAGTGAGCTGCAAAATAGTGCAATTGTAGTATCCATTGCTTCCCTAATAATCGCAGTTATCGTTTATTTGATGGATGTTTCATTCCAAACGCTTCTTCAACAATTTTACAAATTGTTTTAGTAGCGAGTACTGTTTTATTCTAATATTGTGTTATTTGATAAATTATTTATCAATTTCAATCTGCAAGTATGAGCGAGCAAGTAAAAAAATGGTATGTTGTTAAAGCGATTAGTGGTGGAGAGAAAAAAGTTAAACTTTACATCGAGAGTGAAATAAATCGCTTAAATTTAAAAGAGTATGTTTCGCAAGTACTTATTCCAACCGAAAAAGTGTATCAGGTTCGTAAAGGGAAAAAAATTAGCAAAGAACGCAGTTATCTTCCCGGTTACATATTGATTGAAGCTGTTTTGGTGGGTGAAATTCCGCACATTATTCGTAATGTACCAGGAGTTTTGGGTTTTTTAGGTTCCAAAGATGTGCCTGTTGCTTTGCGGCAAGCCGAAGTAAATCGTATCTTAGGTAAGGTAGATGAACTTTCGGAACAAGGTGAAGAGTTAAATGTGCCTTTTATTGTTGGAGAAAACGTAAAAGTGATAGACGGTCCATTTAACAGCTTTACGGGTATTATTGAGGAAATAAACGAAGAAAAGAAAAAACTAAAAGTTATGGTTAAAATTTTCGGACGGAAAACCCCTCTTGAGCTGAGTTTCATGCAAGTAGAAAAAGATTAATGATTATCAATAATTATCAATTCATATTAACTCAAAAGCAAAATTCAAAAAATGGCAAAAGAAGTTAGTGGATTAATCAAATTACAAATTAAGGGCGGAGCCGCCAATCCTTCACCACCTGTAGGACCTGCTTTAGGTTCTAAAGGGGTAAATATTATGGAGTTTTGCAAACAGTTTAATGCGCGTACACAGGACCAAGCAGGAAAGGTGATACCCGTAATTATAACCGTTTACAAAGATAAATCTTTTGATTTTATTGTAAAAACTCCTCCTGTTGCAGTCCAATTATTGGAAGCAACAAAGCAGAAGAAGGGATCGGCTGAACCGAATCGCGTAAAAATCAGTTCCGTAAGTTGGGAACAGATAAAAGTCATTGCTGAACTTAAAATGGCAGACTTAAATGCTTTTACGGTTGAATCGGCAATGAAAATGGTTGCAGGCACTGCCCGTAGCATGGGAATTACCATTAGTGGCAATGCCCCATTTGCCGAAAGTTAATCCGAGGCAAAGGATTTGTATTATTATAGTAGAGTCAAATCAAACCTTTAACAAATTGCGAAATGGTTAAACTGACAAAAAACAGAAAAGAAGTTTTAACAAAATTTGATAGGAATATAAACTATCCGATATCAGATGCTGTTAAGATCGTAAAAGATATAACCCGTACCAAATTCGACGCTTCCGTGGATATTGATATCCGCCTTGGAGTTGACCCGCGTAAAGCTAATCAAATGGTAAGAGGAATTGTTACTCTTCCACACGGAACCGGTAAAACGGTGAGAGTTTTGGTGCTTTGCACGCCAGACAAAGAGCAGGAAGCATTAGATGCAGGAGCCGACTTTGTTGGTTTGGACGATTATATCAAGAAAATAAAAGAAGGCTGGACAGACGTGGATGTTGTTATTACTATGCCAAGTGTAATGCCCAAAGTTGGTGCGTTAGGTAAAATATTAGGCCCCAGAGGCTTGATGCCGAACCCCAAAACAGGTACCGTTACTATGGAAGTTGGTAAAGCCGTTCAGGAAGTTAAAGCCGGTAAAATTGATTTTAAGGTTGATAAATTTGGGATTGTACATGCCGGTATCGGAAAAGTATCCTTTGAAGCTGAAAAACTTGTAGATAATGCACGCGAACTGCTTCAATCGATTATTAAACTGAAACCAGCATCGGCAAAAGGTACTTACATGAAAAGTGTTTTTATTTCCAGTACCATGAGTCCGGGAATCCGTATTGACCAGAAATCAATAACCTTATAGTTTAAAAATTTTCTGACAAAATCGAGGAAAATATATCATGAGAAAAGAAGAAAAAGATCAACTTATAAATTCTCTTACCGAAAGCATTAATGCTAACAATTATGTGTACATTACCGATATTGGCGACTTAAACGTCGAAAAAACGAGTAAATTACGCAGACTTTGTTTTAAAAGAAATGTTAAGTTGATTGTAGCAAAAAACACATTGCTTCGTAAAGCAATGGAGCGTTCTAATAAAAATTTTGAAGAACTTTTCCCAACGTTAAAAGGCTCTACCTCTATCATGATTTCTGATGGTGGAAATATCCCGGCAAAGTTGATAAAAGAATTCAGAAAAACCAATCCCAAGCCCATTCTTAAAGGCGCTTATGTTGAAGAAATGTCCTATATTGGTGATGATCAATTAGATTTTCTGATTAACATAAAGAGCAAGAATGAACTTATTGGAGATATTATCGGACTTTTACAGTCGCCGGCTAAAAATGTTATTTCAGCTTTACAATCAGGTGGTAATAATTTGTCCGGTATTCTAAAAACATTATCAGAAAAACCAGAATAAGGTAATATTTTAATAAAATTCCGGTAAAACGCCGGGGAAAATAAACATTTAAAAACAATTTAAAAACGATAATAAAATGGCAGATTTAAAAGCGTTTGCAGAACAATTGGTTAACCTAACAGTTAAAGAAGTTAATGAATTAGCTAAAATTTTAAAAGACGAATACGGAATTGAACCTGCAGCAGCAGCTCCCGTAATGGTAGCCGGTGGAGCTACTCAGGAAGCCGCCGTAGAAGAAGAACAAACACAGTTTGACGTTATTCTGAAAGCAGCCGGTCAATCCAAATTAGCAGTTGTAAAATTAGTTAAAGAATTAACAAGCCTTGGCTTAAAAGAAGCAAAAGAATTAGTTGATGCTGCTCCTAAAGCTGTTAAGGAAGGAATCAGTAAAGACGAAGCTGAAGGACTAAAGAAAAGTTTAGAAGAAGCCGGAGCAGAGGTTGAGATTAAGTAAGAAGGTAATTTCTAAACAATTATAATATCAACAGATTGCTTGCCCTTTTGGGTGTAGCGATCTGTTGTATACTTATTTATACTGGTTGTATTTAAATTATTTTTACTTCTAACTTAAAAACATAACACCTTGACTTTGAATAACACCAATAGAATTAGTTTCGCATCAACTAAAATTCAGTCAGAATACCCCGACTTTCTTGATATTCAATTAAAGTCGTTTCAGGATTTTTTCCAATTGGAAACCAATCCCGAAAATCGTGTTAACGAGGGGTTATATAAAGTTTTTTCCGAAAACTTTCCAATTACTGATGCACGCAATAACTTTGTATTGGAGTTTTTGGATTATTTTGTTGATCCTCCCAGGTATTCAATCGAAGAATGCGTCGAAAGAGGTTTGACTTACAGCGTGCCGTTAAAGGCAAAATTAAAACTTTATTGCACCGATCCCGAACACGAAGATTTTGAAACCATTATTCAGGATGTTTATTTGGGAATGATTCCTTACATGACACCCAAAGGCACTTTTGTGATTAATGGTGCCGAACGTGTAGTTGTTTCACAATTACATCGTTCGCCTGGTGTATTTTTCGGAACCAGTTTTCATGCTAATGGGCAGCAGCTATACTCAGCCAGAATTATCCCGTTCAAAGGGTCGTGGATGGAATTTACCACCGACATCAACAACGTGATGTATGCCTATATTGATCGTAAAAAGAAATTACCCGTTACTACATTACTTCGTGCCATTGGTTTTGAAAGTGATAAAGACATTCTCGAAATTTTTGACCTTGCCGAAGAAATAAAAGTAACCAAGGCTGGACTTAAAAAAGTGGTAGGCCGCAAATTGGCAGCCCGCGTTTTGAAATCATGGATTGAAGACTTTGTTGATGAAGATACTGGTGAAGTTGTTTCCATTGAACGTACCGAAGTTATTCTTGACCGTGAAACCATATTGGAAAATCAACATATTGACCTGATTGTTGATGCTGGAATTAAAACGGTACTTTTACATAGGGACGATCCTGAGTCAATCGATTACTCTATTATATTTAATACTTTACAAAAAGATACGGCAAATTCAGAAAAAGAAGCCGTTGAATTTATATACAGGCAACTTCGTAATGCCGAACCCCCCGACGAAGAAACAGCCCGTGGAATTATTGATAAATTATTCTTTTCCGACAAGCGCTATGACTTAGGAGATGTTGGACGATATAGAATTAATAAAAAATTATCGCTTACCACAGCTTCTGATATTCGGGTACTTACCAAAGAAGATATTATATCCATTATCAAATACCTCATTAGTCTTATCAATTCCAGAACAGAAGTTGATGATATTGACCATTTGAGCAACCGTAGAATACGAACCGTTGGCGAACAATTATATAATCAGTTTGGTGTTGGTCTTGCACGTATGGCTCGTACCATACGCGAAAGAATGAATGTTAGGGATAATGAAGTATTTACCCCTACCGATTTGATCAATGCTAAAACTCTTTCATCGGTCATCAATTCATTTTTTGGAACCAATGCACTTTCCCAGTTCATGGATCAAACAAATCCTTTGGCCGAGTTGACACATAAACGCAGGGTGTCTGCTTTAGGACCTGGCGGTTTGTCAAGAGAAAGAGCCGGATTTGAAGTTCGTGACGTGCATTATACCCATTATGGACGTTTGTGTACTATTGAAACACCTGAAGGACCAAATATCGGGTTAATTTCTTCACTTTGTGTTTATGCAAAAATAAACAAACTTGGTTTTATTGAAACGCCTTATAAGCACGTGATTAATGGAAAGGTATCGTTGGACGAACCACCGGTATATCTAAGTGCTGAAGAGGAAGAAAATAAAATCATTGCTCAGGCATGTACCGAGATGGAAGATGATGGCACATTTAAGGATGATAAAATTAAGGTAAGATATCTTGCCGATTATCCTATTGTAGAAAAGGAAAAGGTGGATATGATAGACATTGCACCTAACCAGATTGCCTCCATTGCTGCTTCACTTATTCCTTTCCTCGAACATGATGATGCTAACCGTGCCCTGATGGGATCAAACATGATGCGTCAGGCCGTGCCTTTGATGAATCCTGAACGACCTATTGTAGGTACAGGTATCGAATCAAGCGTAGCTGAAGATTCCCGCGTACTTATCAATGCCGAAGGAGATGGTATAGTGGAATATGTAGATGCCACTCAAATAACTATTCGTTATACCCGCATTGAAAAGGAAAAACTGGTTAGTTTTGATGATGATGTAAAAACCTATAAACTAACAAAATTTAGCCGAACCAATCAAAATACCTCTGTCAATTTGCGCCCGATTGTTAGAAAAGGCGACAAGGTTGTAAAAGGTCAGGTATTATGCGAAGGTTATGGCACTCAAAATGGCGAACTTGCTCTTGGCCGCAATTTAATGGTTGCTTTTATGCCTTGGAAGGGCTATAATTTTGAAGATGCCATTGTAATATCGGAACGTGTAGTTAGTGAGGATATTTTTACATCTATCCATATCGAAGAATTCACTCTTGAAGTAAGAGATACCAAACGCGGTATAGAAGAACTTACCAACGATATTCCCAACGTTAGTGCCGAAGCTACTAAAGATTTAGATGATAATGGATTAATTAGAATAGGAGCCGAAGTCAATGAAGGTGACATTCTAATTGGTAAAATTACGCCTAAAGGCGAAAGCGATCCAACTCCTGAAGAAAAATTACTTCGTGCAATATTTGGCGACAAAGCCGGCGATGTAAAAGATGCTTCTCTCAAAGCTCCCCCTTCGATGAAGGGAGTAGTGGTTGATAAAAAACTCTTCTCACGCATTATTAAGGATCGTAAAACAAAAGTTAAAGAAAAAGATGTTATTAAAAAGTTAGATGATGATTTTCTGAAAGATAGCGAATCATTAAAGACTAAACTTGTTGATAAACTTTTGATTCTGGTAAGCGGAAAATCTTGTCAGGGAATTTATAATAATTTTAAAGATGAACTTGTCCCTAAAAAAGCAAAGTTTACTCAAAAATTATTAATGGGAATTGATTATTCCAATGTTAATCCCAATAAATGGACTTCGGATAAAGAGAAAAACGATCTGATAAAGGAGCTTATTAATAATTACAATATTAAGCACAAAGAAATACTGGGTATATACAACCGCAAAAAATTTGTAGCGTCTGTTGGCGACGAATTACCAAGTGGCATTATAAAAATGGCCAAAGTGTATGTTGCCAAAAAACGCAAACTCAAAGTTGGTGATAAAATGGCAGGACGCCACGGAAACAAGGGTATCGTTGCCAGAATTGTTCGTCGGGAAGATATGCCTTTCCTTGAAGATGGAACTCCTGTGGACATCGTATTGAATCCTTTGGGCGTACCATCACGTATGAACCTTGGCCAGATTTATGAAACCGTTTTAGGTTGGGCTGGGCATAAATTAAATAAAACATTTGCCACTCCTATTTTTGACGGTGCATCAATTCAGGAAATTAACCAATATTTAGACGATGCAAACCTCCCGCATAACGGCAGAACCTATCTGTATGATGGAGGTACGGGCGAACGTTTTGATCAACCGGCAACCGTTGGCTATATCTATATGATGAAATTACATCATATGGTGGACGATAAAATGCATGCCCGTTCCATTGGACCTTATTCACTTATTACTCAGCAACCTCTTGGAGGTAAAGCTCAATTTGGAGGTCAACGTTTTGGTGAAATGGAAATGTGGGCTTTAGAAGCTTTTGGAGCTTCCAATATCCTTCAGGAAGTTGATACCATCAAGTCGGACGATGTGATAGGAAGAGCCAAAGCATACGAAGCCATAGTCAAAGGAGAAAATATGCCTACTCCAGGTATACCTGAATCCTTTAACGTTCTGATTCATGAGTTAAGAGGTCTTTGCCTGAATATAACTTTTGAATAAATGCGTGCCGGTAACACATCCGTTCATACACGGTGTGTTACCTTATAAGATTTGATATTTTTTTGAGCCTTGTTATCTGACATTGTAAAATAAACTAAAAAATGGCTTTCAGAAAAGAAAACACACCAAACAGTATTTTTTCCAGTATTACTATTAGTCTGGCATCACCCGAAACAATATTAGAACGTTCGAGTGGGGAAGTTTTAAAACCCGAAACAATTAATTACCGGACCTATAAACCCGAACGCGACGGTTTGTTCTGCGAACGCATTTTTGGTCCGGTTAAGGATTGGGAATGCCATTGCGGAAAATATAAAAGAATTAGATATAAGGGTATTGTTTGCGATCGTTGCGGTGTAGAAGTAACCGAAAAAAAAGTACGTCGTGAACGGATGGGACACATTCAACTGGTAGTTCCCGTTGCACATATTTGGTTTTTCCGTTCCCTACCCAATAAAATAGGTGCCCTTTTAGGACTCCCAACAAAAAAACTTGATACTATCATTTATTACGAAAAATATGTGGTAATAAATCCTGGCATCAAAAAAGATGATGGAATAAACTATCTCGATTTTCTTTCAGAAGAAGAATATTTTGATGTTATAGATAAGCTTCCAAAAGAAAATCAATATCTTAATGATGATGATCCTGATAAGTTTATTGCGAAGATGGGGGCTGAGGCTTTATATGATTTGCTTTCACGTATAAATTTAGATCAGGTTTCGTATGAGTTGCGCAATAAAGCAAACACCGAAACTTCTCAACAACGTAAACAGGATGCTCTCAAACGCTTACATGTTTTTGAAGCATTCCGCGATGCCCAAAAACGTATTGAAAACCGCCCTGAATGGATGGTTATTAAAGTTGTTCCGGTTATTCCACCCGAATTACGTCCATTGGTTCCTTTGGATGGTGGCAGGTTTGCTACTTCCGATTTAAACGATCTTTATCGCCGGGTAATCATCCGTAACAATCGTCTTAAACGGTTGATTGAAATAAAAGCTCCTGATGTTATTATGCGTAATGAAAAACGTATGCTTCAGGAAGCCGTTGATTCATTGCTCGATAATTCACGTAAAGCAAGTTCTGTTAAAACTGATTCAAACCGTGTACTTAAATCATTAAGCGATAGCTTAAAAGGTAAACAAGGACGTTTCCGTCAGAATTTGCTCGGAAAACGTGTTGACTATTCAGGACGTTCAGTTATCGTCGTTGGCCCCGAACTTCATTTGAATGAATGTGGTTTGCCTAAAGATATGGCCTCTGAATTATTCAAGCCATTTATTATCCGCAAGATGCTGGAAAGAGGCATTGTAAAAACCGTTAAATCTGCCAAAAAAATTGTTGACCGCAAGGATCCTGTTGTTTGGGATATACTTGAAAATATTTTGAAAGGTCATCCGGTAATGCTTAACCGTGCTCCAACCCTGCACCGTTTAGGTATACAGGCTTTTCAGCCTAAACTTATTGAAGGAAAGGCTATTCAGTTGCATCCGTTGGTTTGTACTGCTTTCAATGCCGACTTCGACGGTGACCAGATGGCCGTTCATGTTCCTTTGGGAAATGCTGCCATACTCGAAGCTCAGATATTGATGCTTGCTTCTCATAATATTTTAAATCCGGCAAACGGAGCTCCTATTACCGTTCCATCTCAGGATATGGTACTTGGACTTTATTATATGACCAAAGCCCGTCTTTCCGAAGAAGGTCATATTATAAAAGGAGAAGGAATGAAATTTTATTCTCCCCAGGAAGTAATTATTGCTTATAATGAAAAACGTGTTGATCTTCATGCTACTATTCAGGTTCGTACCAAAACGGTAGAAGATGGAAAACCCGTGATAAAAATGATAGATACTACCGTCGGACGTGTATTATTTAATCAGGTAGTACCGGAAGAATATGGTTATATAAATCAATTACTTACTAAAAAGGCCCTTCGCGATATCATTGGCGATATTTTAAAGAAAACCAACAACCAAAAAGCCGCTAATTTCCTTGACGATATTAAAAACCTTGGTTATACGATGGCTTTCAAAGGTGGACTTTCCTTTAACCTTGGCGATGTTATCATCCCCGAAGCCAAAGAATCACTTATTCATGATGCAAATGCAGAAGTAGATGAAGTAATGAGCAATTACAACATGGGATTTATCACCAACAATGAGCGATATAATCAGATTATTGATATTTGGACTCATTGCAACTCATCGCTTACCAATACATTGATGAAACAACTTGCAAAAAATCAACAGGGATTTAATCCTGTTTATATGATGCTTGATTCAGGTGCCCGTGGTTCTAAAGAACAAATCCGTCAGCTTTCAGGGATGAGGGGTTTGATGGCAAAACCGCAAAAATCCGGAGCTTCCGGCGGCGAAATCATCGAAAATCCTATTCTTTCTAACTTTAAAGAAGGGCTTTCTGTGCTTGAATACTTTATTTCTACGCACGGTGCCCGTAAAGGGTTGGCAGATACTGCTCTGAAAACAGCCGATGCTGGTTATCTTACACGTCGTCTGGTGGATGTTTCACAGGATGTTATTATTACCGAAGAGGATTGTGGTACCCTTCGCGGCTTGCCAACAACTGCCTTGAAAAAGAATGAAGAAGTTGTTGAAACCTTGTATGAGAGAATTTTAGGACGTACCACATTACATGATATTTATCATCCTCAAACCGGTGCCCTTATTGTTAAAGCCGGCGAGGAATTGACGGAGGAAATTTGTGAAATTATCGAACATTCTCCTATAGAATCCGTTGAAATTCGTTCGGTTTTAACCTGCGAATCAAAACACGGAGTATGTACAAGATGTTACGGGCGTAATCTTGCAACCGGACATCTTGTTCAAAAAGGTGAAGCCGTGGGCGTTATTGCGGCTCAATCCATTGGCGAACCTGGAACACAGCTTACGTTGCGTACATTCCACGTTGGTGGTGTGGCTGGTGCCAATATTGCTTCATCTTCCCGCATTACTTCTAAATATGCAGGTCAACTCGAAATCGATGAATTACGTAGCATAGAATATACCAACGCTGAAGGTAAGGTATATGATATCGTTTTAGGTCGTTCGGCTGAAATGAGAATCGTTGATGTAAACACAAAAATCATTCTTACTTCAGGTAATATTCCTTACGGCGCTAACCTGTACTTTAAAAATGGGGATGATATTCAAAAAGGTGATTTAATCAGCGATTGGGATCCCTATAATGCAGTCATTCTATCGGAAGTCAGTGGTAAAATATCATTTGATAATATCATTGAAAATGTTACTTACAGGGTAGAATCTGATGATCAGACAGGATATCACGATAAAGTAATTATCGAATCACGTCAGAAGACAAAAAATCCATCAATCAAAGTTTTATCACCATCAGGTGAAGAAATCAGAACCTATGATATTCCTGTAGGATCCCACATTGTTGTGGAAGATGGCAATATGATCAAAGCCGGTGAATTATTGGTAAAAATCCCGCGTGCCGTTGGTAAAGCCGGCGATATCACGGGTGGTTTACCCCGCGTTACCGAACTCTTTGAAGCTCGTAATCCATCCGATCCGGCTATTGTTTCGGAAATCGATGGTGTGGTTTCTTTTGCTAAAAAATTGAAACGTGGTAACCGTGAGGTAATCATAACTTCCAAAACTGGCGAAGAAAAAAGTTATCTTATTCCTACGTCGAAACAGATTTTGGCACAGGAAAACGACTATGTCAAAGCAGGTACTCCGCTTTCGGAAGGTGCTATGACTCCTGCCGATATTCTGGCAATTAAAGGACCGATGAAAGTTCAGGAATACATCGTTAATGAAATTCAGGAAGTGTATCGTTTGCAAGGTGTAAAAATTAACGACAAGCATTTTGAAGTTATCGTGCGCCAAATGATGCGTAAAGTAGAAGTGGAAGATCCGGGCGATACCAAATTCCTTGAAGGAGAGTTAGTTAATAAAATTGATTTCCAGGAAGAAAACGATGAAATATTCGGTAAAAAAGTAGTGGAAAATCCTGGCGATTCCGTAAACTTTAAAGCAGGACAGATTATCAGTGCACGTAAGCTCCGCGATGAAAATTCGTTGCTTAAACGTAAGGATAAAAAACTGGTTGAAGCCCGTGATGCTAAATCGGCTACTGCTTTTCAGGTTTTACAGGGTATTACCAAGGCTTCGCTGCAAACCAAGAGCTTTATTTCGGCTGCTTCATTTCAGGAAACTACCAAAGTACTTACCGTTGCTGCCATAAGCGCTAAACGCGATGACCTGCTTGGTTTGAAGGAAAATGTTATTGTAGGACATAAAATTCCGGCAGGAACAGGCTTACGCGAATACGACAACCTTATTGTTGGCTCAAAAGAAGAATATAATACCCTCATGGCATCAAAAAATGAATAATTATAAAAATTTGTCTAAAATGAATAAACCAGAAAATCAAAACCAATTAAATATTGAACTTAGTGAAGAAATTGCCGAAGGTATCTATTCTAATTTAGCAGTTATCACTCATTCTAACTCGGAATTTCTCATCGATTTTGTTAAAATGATGCCAGGCATTCCGAAAGCTAAGGTGAAATCAAGAATTATTTTAACTCCTCAGCATGCTAAACGTTTATATCGGGCATTAAAAGAAAATCTTGCCAAGTATGAATCAGTGCACGGTAACATTAAAGACGACATGGAAGGTTTTCCATTGCCTATTACCGGGCCAACGGCTCAGGCATAACCTATTAAGGTTAAGTTAAAAATCCTGGTTTCGAGTCTTCGGGGCCAGGATTTTTTTTTAGATTTTTTCAGATATTTTTCGTACTATTTTTACAATAAGACCGTTGCAAAATAAAGCGAGGGTGAATTTTCTTGTTTTTTTACTAAAGATATTTAGTTTTATATCATCTAAAATGTTTTTTTATCGTTTTTTGCTCATTTTATCTCTATAATATTGCTGCAAATGAGGGATTTTACCCTCATTTTTAGCATTGGGACATAATTATCCCAGGTGAACGATATAAGTTGTATGCAATAGCTTCCATCAGATGTTGAGTGTGCATTTTTGACAACCCTACATAACGGGCTACTCCTCCACCAAACCATCGTTTTATTGACCCAAATGTCCGTTCTACTTTATACCGGGTTTTACTTACTATTTTGTTGAATTGTATTTCTCTTTCTGTTAACTTTCTGTTTTTGGCTGCTTTGTTCATTATATGATTACGAAGCCGTTTCTGCTGTAATATTATATCGTTCTTTTTGCTTTTATATCCTTTGTCTGCTTTTACCCAAGTCCTTTCCGCTAATTCACATGTATCCAATACTTGCTCCAAATTGCTTATCTCATTCACATTAGCCGAGGTGGTAAGTACTCCCAAGATTAACCCATTGACATCGGTAACCGTATGTTTTTTATATCCAAACCGGAGCTTCCCCGCTTTTTTCACCCATCTGCCTTCGGAATCAACTCCTGGCTGGGTCTTCTTTATCAATTTAAATTGTGAGGCTTCTTTTTCTCTTTCTTCCTCCTTTGGCTCTTCCTGGCGATCTTCTACTATTTCATATTCCGTTTTTCCCTTTGGCTTTCTTGGACTATCGGTAATGCTCGCATCTACAATGACTCCTCTCTTAACCAGTATTTTCTTTTTCTCTAATTGTTTATTCATCGCTTTGAATAATTTTTCGTACACATTCTTTTGTGTAAGTTCGGTCCGAAAACGACTGATAACACTATGATCGGGGCATTTGTCATCTATACTTAATCCTACAAAACGACTGAAAGATATTCTGTCATTTACCTGGTCTTCTACTTCATAATCACTCAGATTATACCAGGTCTGCAAAAGACATATTTTAAAAAGTAATAGCCCTTCATAAGCCGGACGTCCACTTACACTTTCTCCTTTTTGATAGTATTTATTGATAATATTGGAAATAAGTCGCCAATCGATCAATGTATTTACCTGATCGAAAAATTCTGTCTTTACTTTCCTTCTTTCTGCTGCTAAATCAGCAAAGCCTATGTGTTTCTCATTTTTCATGCTACAAATATAACAAATTTATTGTTATAAATAACACTAATCTAATATTTTATACACATTTTTGCCTTGCAACGGTCTTACAATTATGGTTCGCGGAGTGATCCGGTTGGCAAATACCATTAACTTATTCAACCATCCATAAATAACCATAGTCTTTCCCTTCATTAAAGCTTTGTAACCAAACAATGCAACATCTGTTGCGATGGCAGGTTTCATGGTTTTAAACAACCCGGATTCCTGCAACGAAGCCGCTTTTTCAAAACCTGTTTGGGTTGGTCCGGGGCATAAGGTCGTAACTGTTACACCTGTTCCTTGCAATTCGTTGGATAGGGCTTCGGAAAACGACAAAACGTAAGCTTTGCTTGCATAGTAAACAGCCATCAAAGGACCCGGCTGAAACGCAGCCGTAGACGCAATATTTAATATTTTACCCTTGCCCCGTGCCACCATTTCTTTGACAAAAAGTTTGGTCATCATGGTTAAAGCTTTAATATTAAGGTCAATCATTTCTATTTCTTTTTGAATAGCCGTTTCGGTAAAAAAACCAAAATTTCCAAAACCGGCATTGTTGATCAAAACATCAACAATAAGATTATTTTGACGGGTAAATTCAAAAATTTCATCAGCAGCCGAGGGATGAGATAAATCTTTTGCCTGTATTAAAACCTTGATAGCGTATTGTATTTCTAATTCAGAAGCAATGCTTTTCAACTTGTTTTCACTGCGGGCAATTAATAACAGATTATAGTTGTCCTTTGCCAACAAACGGGCAAATTCCAATCCCATTCCACCCGAAGCTCCGGTAACGAGTGCAAAATTCTTTTCCATAATTTCGTTTTTAATCATTGTTTGTTTTTTCTTCTTTATCCAATCCCTCTCTTAAATCCATCAACAACCAGTTTTGGGATTTAATGTTCCCCTTTTCGCTTTTTATTAGTTCGATAAACTTTTTAATACCATAGGGTTCATTGCCATTAGCATGGATTAGCACGATACTTCCTTCGGTAGGTGTTTGATTTTTGGCAAGCCAGGCATCACTGCCAACGGGTATTAAACCAAAACTGGTAACCTTGTTAAATAGGGCAGTATCGGAAACCAAGCCCGGGAAGCGGAAAAAAACAGAGGGAAGCAAATTCTGTTCAATCATTAATTTTTCGTTTTCCAGGATTTCAAAAGGAATGTTAGTGCCTTTTTCGAGCATAAAATTTTGTGTGAGCGGAAGTTTCTTGCTCGTTCGATGATTATAGGTATGATTAATCCAAAGCACAGCTATTTTATTTCTTCTGATTAGCTTCTGAAGCCAGGCAAGGTCATCGGGATGTTTTTTTATCCATACACCGGTTATCGAAATGGCAAGAGGTACCGGTGATTCCACGTTTCCAAATTCTTCCATGATTTCAGTGAAAACAACACGGTCCAAAGGCCGCTGCGATGGACATAAATCTATGGTCAGGAAAACACCTTTGCCTGTTGGATTCAGGTGGGTAATGCCGGCATCCTGCACAGCCTGATCGTTGGTTTTCACTAATTTCAGACTCTTGATATAGGGAGTGTGTTCCAGTTTCGATGCGATGTCTGAAAAACTTCCGGTAGTTCGAATGTCTAACTTTCGCGCTTCAAAAATTCGGCTGGATAAGTTGAACGGATCAACGGCGAGATAATGCGTTTTACCATTTTGAATAAACTTCCGTAGAACAACATACGGTTGTTTCGTTTTTGAAGTAAAAGCCAGGGCATAATACGACTGATAATCGCTAATGGTTTGTCCGGAAAGAGAGATGCTAAAGAATAGGGCAATAAAAAGTAGTAATCGCTTCATTAAAAAGTATACAGGTATAAATGTAGGTGATTATTCGATAAAATTATTCTTCGGATTTTTCTTTCCGTTTTTTGAAATATTGGTAAACCAAGAAAGCGGCCAGGCTTCCCAAGGCGGAGTAAATTAATACCCGTTTAAAAGGTTTCTTTTTCGGATTGTTTCGTATTTGCCGGAGCAAATATTTTATTCCCAACGGCAGCAAGTATCCTATTATTTCCGATGCTTTGTCCTTTTCACCAAAAAGACTGCTTAGTCTTTCGCTGGAATTGAATAATAGTTTGGTTATGTCTGTTTTGTCAGAAATTGATTTTTCCGTTATATCCAACTTTTGCTGAAGCTGGAGTTTCCGTTTACGAATATCTTCGAGAGAATGGATGTTGCTAAATATCGTCGTCTTCATCTTCCTCCTCCCTGTGCTGGTTCAAAAGCAATTGAATAAGTTTTTTACTCAATGGCTTAATAATTAAAGCCTTTCTGAAAATAATGAAAATCAGTAAAAGAAGAATATATAAGCCGGTAACGGTAAGAAAACCTAAGCCCGGATTATTCCAATATGTGCCTAAAAAGTTAGCCAGGGCAAAGGAAAGGAAGAATAAAATAACAGACGTCAGCATCACAATGATGATCACCTGAAGAACCAGGCTGATAATAATGATAATTTTTTCGGTAATATCCAGCCGCGCGATGTTGTATCGGGTTTCTAAATACGTTTTGATCTCTTTAAATAGTGAAAGCATAAAATCTCATTTTAAAGGAAGTAAAAAGCAAAACCAGCTATGGAAGCCGGTTTTGCCTGATTTGTTTAAGCCGGTTCTTCGTCTTTAATTTCTTTTTCTTTGCGAAGAGCTTTTTTCGCTTTTTCACTCAAATCGTTAAACGAATCCTTGACTTTTTTACGGGTGTTCTCGCCTTTGTCAGGTGCGAGTAATAACCCGGCAGCAACTCCGGCAGCAGCTCCAACGATGAGGGAGAGCAATACTTTTGATAAATCTTTCATAGCTGTTTAGTTTTAGTTGGGTTATGGTTGATTAAAATGGTGATGTAAAAGTACAATAATTTATGGCTGAAAGCAAGTTTTTTAAATATCTTTAACAAAAGCTCCCGATTCGGGTACGGAATACGAAGGTAAACCAAGGTGTTGACACTCTTGCTGCCATTTTTTTATTTTATACAACGGATTGGAAGAATCAAAAATCACCATTCCGGGATCGTATTGGTGGAGTAAATCGGAGATTTTGAACTCAGGATTATGCGATACGATGAGGTAATTTACTTTTAATTTGCAGGGAATAGCAATTTTATGGAATGAGGGGTCGATAATGGCAAAACGTTGATCGCCCAACTGAACAAAATGGCCTTTTTTAAAGATATGGTTAATGGTAAGCTGTTGGTTGTCAGAAAAAGGAAGTGCATAATGCTTCCGCAATCCCAGGGCGAACCAATTGTTCTGAATATTGAAAGATAGCGCCTTGTCGTCGCTGAAAAGAGAAGTGTCGGTTAAAAACAGGTGTTGTTTTCCATCAATAAAATCAAAAGCTGATGACTTTTTGACGCTGTAAACGATAAACTTCTGCTGATTTGTTTGCTGAACCGTCCGGATAAAAAGGGAGAAAATCAACACAAACAATCCGGCTAGAGCCAAACGGAAATAAATCTTTTGGAAAACACTGAAATAAACTACCAGGCTAAAGATGATCAGGTAGCACAAAAACATTTCGGCCCTAGAAATAAAAACATGCTGAAACATGGCAAAAGGAAGTTCTTCGATGTATTTTACGATAAAGTTTAAGGCCGTCAGCAACCAAACCATCAGGTGTGAAAAGAAATGACTTAGCCAGGCAATGGGCGACATTAGAAGAACAAGCATGCCCGAATAAATCACGAGACTTGAGAGGGGAATGGCAATGAGGTTGGTGATCAGAAAATAGTTGGGAAACTGATGGAAATAAAACAGCGAAAGTGGAAAGGTAGTCATTTGGGCTGCGATGGAAACGGCAACCAATTGCCAGATTTGATCGAGAAGACGGTTTTCGGGTAGCCACAGGTTGTAAATGTTGCGTTGAAGCATCACAATTCCGGCAACGGCAAGATAGGAAAGCTGGAATCCCACATCTGTAATAAACCAGGGATTTACAAGCAACAGAAAGAAAGCCGAAGCAGCCAATGAATTATAAATGTTGGCGTGCCGGTTCAGGATATTTCCCACGATCACAAAGCTGAACATGGTCGTGGCACGGAGCACAGCCGGCGACAAACCCGTGAGCAGCGCATAATACCAGATACAGGTAAAAAGTATCAGTTCTTTGATTAGCCGGGTGCTCCGGCGTTTGTTCATGAAAAATAAAAGATAGTTCAGCACCAGGTAAATCACGCCCACGTGTAGTCCCGAGACCGAAAGGATGTGCATGGCTCCCGAGCCGGAGTATTCCTTCATCAGATCGGCATCCAGCTTATCGGTATAGCCCAGAATCAATGCCGAACCAACGGCATATTCTTTGTCGCGGATGCCGTTTTGTTCAAATATCCTGAGAAATTTATCGCGCAGGCGGTAGGCAAAGGCATACAACGGCGAACCCTCGCCCGATTTCAGCCTTTGCCAGCTTTGCGGATAGGCGAAAGCCTGATGATAAACCCCTTTATTGGCTAAGTAATTTTGGTAATCGAACTGCCACGGGTTGTAGGGTGGTTTAACATTGCTAAGCTTCGCACCGAGCATCAGGCAGTCGCCGTAGCGTAAGGCTGACGATAACGTATCTTTTCCGAAATAAACGATAGCCTTGCCTCGGGTAGCCACCCAGCGACCTTTTTTATTTATTCCGGTTACCATGACTACCGCTTTGTTGGAATTATCCTTTTCCTGGATAGGTTCCGTGAGCCGGGCTGTCCATAAATCGCCGGGCTGGTAGTATTTTCCAAAGAAAGCGTTGTTTAGTTTTTCGGTTTTTAGCAGGGTTAGCTCATAACCACAAATCATGATGAAGAGAAACAAACCGCATCCGAATATCCATCGCCTGCGCCAGTTCAAATAACGCCACGATAATATTGCCAAAGCGATGACTACAATTAGCGAAGCCAAAATATATCCTGACGGGAGAATGAACGTGCTCCCGGCAATCGAGGCGACTGCAATTCCTGCGATCAACGGCAACAGAAGCCTTACAAACGGATATTGATGAAACGTGTTCAACATACCTGCTGATATTGACAGGCTAAAGGTACAAAAATATTGTTATTGACTCTTATTTTTGAGCAAGAAATTTGGCTATTTTTCCAGCTTTGTTACGAAACGAAGGCGATTTATCGTATTGAAGGCGGATTTCGATGACGGCTTCCAGCTCATAACGCAGATCGGGTTCCTTTTTTACCATCCGGGCTATAAAATCCATGCAATAATAGCAAAGAGCGGGATTCTGTGCAGTATCCATCAGCCAGCGGAAACAGGTGTCGAGCAGCAGACTCGGGTCGCCGATATCTTCCAGGGGTATGAATTCGGCAAATATCTTCAGAAAATTACGTTTTACGCCGTCGATCTTCGAATGGAGCATTACATCCATTGCTTTGGACAGGTGAGGGTAGATGAGCCGGGGATTTTTTTCGCAACAAAGCTGAATGGCGCGTGCAGCCCGCATATTGATGGGGTAGGGGCGGGTGAACGTAAGCGTGAATACTTCTTCGAAACGCACAGGATCGTTGCCTATCATCGCTATTACCATGTCGGCGACTGCCCGTTCGCTTCCCATTTGCAGGGTTTCGATAAAATCCATTGTCGGCTTGTTTTCGGAGGGCGAAAATAGTCATTTTTTTGTCCTCAATAATTGACCAGCGCTGTTTTTTAGCAATCCTAAGTAGCCGATAGTTAGCCAGCGCTGTTTTTTAGCAATCCTAAGCCCCCGATAGTTAGCCAGAGCTATTTATTTGCAATCCGAAGCCCTCGGTAACCAGCCAGAGCTATTTATTTGCAATCCGAAACCCTCGGTAACCAGCCAGAGCTATTTATTTATAATCCGAAGCCCTCGGTAAATAGCCGGAAGCTATTTTTAATCAATCTTAAACCATCGGTAGTTAGCCAGAGCCTTTTTTAATCAATCCGAAACCCTCGATGGCTTTTCAGAGGCATTCGATAGACCGGGACTTAGTTGACTGAGCCTATGCCGAAGAATAAACAATTTAAAATGCCACTAAATCACAAAAATCCACGAAACAAATAAATAATTAGACAAACAGAAAGTCGCATATCAGAAGATGCGGATTGTGTGGATTGTGCGGATTGAATGGATGAAAGATTAGGACACGAATTACACGAATTTGCACAAATAAGTGCTACTGATATAAACACGGCAAATCGGTGCTTTATTCCTGAACGTTCAACCACGATTATACAATAATATTTAGTTTCTATTACTTAACTTTAGTGAAATTTGGAGTTTTTGTGCTTTTATGGCGAAAAAAAACTTTTTGGTATAGATTCATACTTAAATTTTAAAAAATATAAACACGAAAGTGTGAAATGGAATTTTGTTTATATATTTGTATAACCAAATAATGTCCATTTATGTCAAAATTGAAATTGCCAGTTCGTATTGAAGAACTATTGCCAGTGACTCGTTGGCAGCGAAGCCTACTGATACAGTTCCGGCAACAGTTCACGGATTATTCTCCTGAATTTGGTCAGGCTTTTTCAGATGCGTTGGATACCCACATCAGCGCCGTTGAAAATTTGATTTCGACTAAATTATTTCTGGGCGATTTGTTGGAAGTAACCCAATTGCTTGAAACAAACATGCTCGCCCTTCGCCCTTTGCTCGATTTAACAGAGGGATATGTTAAAATGGCTTCCACGAATCTGAAGGACCCCGCTCGCCTTTTCAATTTTAAAGAGATTCGTAAATGTATTAATGGCCAGGATGCTGAAAAATTAGAAAAAAGTCTTGGCGAATTTATTCAGTTAGTAGACCATAACAAAGAAATCCTTACGGAAAAAGGTCTTAAGCAGGCTATGATAGATGACTTAACGGCAAAAAATGAGATGATAGCCGACCTTGCCGACGACCAGAACGAGAAGATAAAAGCGTTAGAAGAAGCAGTGAATGCAAATTCCGTCGTACTGATGACTCTTTGGGCCGACTGTGCAGCCATTATGGATGCCGGTAAACGTATCTTTAGGCATACTCAACCGGAACTATTACCTAATTTCACCCTGACCCATATCATCAAGAAAATGCGTAGCGAAGGAGGCAAGGGCGGTAATAAACCGGAAACTCCGGCGTAGGGAATTTCAAATTTTAGATTTCAGATTTGAGATTTGGGAATTTAGATTGAAGAATGAAGGCGGTGTTGAGGGAAAGGAGGCACCGCTTTTATTCGGAATTTTTAAGATCGCGTATTAGAGGATTTAGGGTTTGTAATTAATCTTCGTCATTGAAATAATTCCAACCAGAAAATGGAAGAAATAATAAAAACAATTTTGCTTGAGCATGGCAAGAGTTCGTTTCTTATAGACCTTGTTAAACATGAAAACGGGAAACTTTATGTGGCCATACAGCAAATAATTCGTGATGATTTCGAAAACTTTCAAACACAAACAATAAAGATTAATCCTGCAATTCTTGTCAAAATAATTGAAACCCTTACAATCTATAAAAATGAATTGCCGAAGGATATTATAGAAGAAAGGAAATTACCTGAAACCTCAGAAGAAAAAAAAGAAGAAGAGATAATAAGACGATATTTTAAAGGAGTTGAAATAGAAGATTTAGCTATACAATTTGACCGTTCAGCAAATGTAATAAAACAAATTCTTAGTAATAACAGGATACCTATTGTAAGCAATAAAATGCCAAAAAATTATAAACATTGGTATTGGAAAAGAAAAAGAAAATTTTAGAGTAATAAATTAAGAATAGCCTTTCGATGAATGGTAAAATGAAGTATAATTATTACAGAGCGGAAAATACTTAACCTGTATCGTTTTTTATCTAAACCGAAAAAAGAGAAAAGTCAGTTGTATAAAAAAATAGGACTGTTGAAAATGGCTGTTTGAAAAAAAATAAATTTTTTTTCTGTCTATTGTAGATCCTACTAAAAACTTTAGTACATTTGTAACAAATATTGTAACATAAAGACTTTTGCAGGTCTATCTGCAAAAACTGAAATAAAAGCAAAGATTACATAAAAAGAGCCGTCCTGATTAGTTGACGGCTCTTATTTTTAACAACAAAATGATTTTTTTAATAAATCATTATGACAAGCTTTAATTCTGAACTTTTTAAGTTCGCAGTATTTCCCAAACACAACGAAAGTATTCAGTTTTTGTCTGAAGTGCTCGCAGATAAAGAAGAATGGGACTTTTCAGATTCTCAAACGAAATCATACTCTATTCTTAAAAACTATCTTGAATTTACATTCAGAAAGTTGCAGCAAGAGAAGAAAATCGTTTTTACGCAAGACAATAAATTTGCTTGTTTTAACACCGGACTTATTACGGACAATCTTGAAGATATTTTTGCTTTTTTTGAGGAATATAAAAATCCAAGACCCGGATTTAATACACCATATTGTTTTAAAGCTTTTTTAAAAAAGAGTGACAACAAAATTTTGAGATATTTTTCTAACAACTTACCTGACATAGCAAATTTTTTCGAAAAGCCAGAACTATTAATTTTTAACCCTAAATGCGAGTTAATTCCTGACATTGATCATATAATCAAAGACAATATTGACCGTTTCCCAAAACATTTACAAAAAGCTGACGATTCAGAATTACGCAGACAGGTAACTGGAGCCATTGAGGATGTGAAAAAGAGAGTGAGGACAAACTATAAAATTGCTGTTCCACAATACTATGATGGCAAGATTCAACTTCTTCTTCCTTTGTACTTAACATCAGGATCTCCCAATCCAGACTTAGCATTAGTAGTTCACAGGTTAAATGACAAAACCTATACCGCCCGGACTTGTTTGACTCTGAAAATGGCGTACAACAATGCAAGACTTATTGTAAAGCCACAAAGTAATTGGTTAAAGCCATAAAACACATAAGAAAAACGGATTTTAACCACGTTTACTATTCATCCCAATGTTCTAAATCCGCATTTACGTAATCAATGGAAACTTTTTTTGCCTCTTTGTCCGATGAACGGTAAGCCTCTGCGAGTTGTTCTGTACTTGTTTTATGATAATTGTTTGCTAAGTAATAGAAACTATAAATTGTCGTATAATTAAATTTGGAAACCTAAAAAAAATAGAACACGGATTTTTGCTGAAAATAGCGGATTAAAAACGGATTTTAATTCCGACAAGTCGGAATGATTTTCAGATACATCCATTCTAATTATTCATGCTTGTATGAATAAAATCGGCGTTAAATCTATTTGTATTATGATCAGTGTTTATCTGTTTTTTTCCGCGGAATCCGCGTCCTATTCTTTTTTGATATACGGCATTCTTTTTGTCCAATTACTTAATTTGCTTTTGATGGCATCCAGTACGAAAGCTTCCTTATCCTTGCCCAAAGAATTGAGGAATCTGCTTAAATCGTCCGGTAATAATAGCTGTAAGGTAGTCATATCGTTTTTTTTATTGCAAAGATAACGAATAATTAAAAAATCACCAAGGAGATATTATTTTTCACATCCTTTCCGGCACTTCAATCCCCAGCAGATGCATGGCATTTTTGATGACCGTTCCGGTGAATTTTGCCAAAGCGATACGGAACTGCTTTTTGATGGGATCTTCTTCCTGGAGTATGGTGATGTCGTGGTAAAACTGGTTGAATTCCTTGGCTAAATCGAAGGTATAGTTGGCTATCTGGGCAGGACTCAGCGTATCGCCGGCAAGTTTAACGGCAGCCGGAAAGTCGTAAATCAGCTTCAATAATTCTTTTTCTTTGGGAAGGCAAGCTACCGACTTTTCATTGTTCGCACCCTGGGGCACAGGAGGCGCTTTCCTGAGCACCGATTGTATCCTTGCGTAGGTGTATTGAATAAACGTGCCGGTGTTTCCGTTAAAGTCAATGGATTCTTTAGGATTGAAGACCATATTCTTTTTCGGATCAACCTTTAAAATAAAATATTTAAGGGCGGCCAGTCCGGCAATGTGATAGAGATGGTCGAGTTCTCCGGGTGTGAAATCGGTGCTTTTGCCCAATTGTTCGGTAGTTTCTTTGGCAGTGGTATACATTTCGTCCATCAGGTCGTCGGCATCCACCACGGTTCCTTCGCGCGATTTCATCTTGCCTTCGGGCAGCTCCACCATGCCATAGTTAAGGTGCAAAATGTTCTCCGCCCAGTCATAACCCAGCTTTTTTAGGACGAGTTTCAGCACATCAAAATGGTAGTTTTGTTCGTTGCCCACCACATAAATCATCTTTTCAGCCTCGAATTCATCGTAGCGTAGTTTGGCGGTTCCCAGGTCCTGGGTCATGTAAACAGAAGTACCGTCGGAGCGGAGAAGCAGCTTTTCGTCCAGACCGTCACTGGTAAGGTCTGCCCATACGGAACCGTCGTCCTTGCGAAATAAAACCTGATCTTTCAGACCATTTTCAACTAACTTTTTTCCTAAGAGATAGGTTTGTGATTCGTAGTAAATCTTATCAAAATCAATGCCTAAGCGTTTGTACGTTTCGTCGAAACCCTTGTAAACCCATTCATTCATCATTTTCCACAGGCGGATGGTTTCGGCATCATTTGCTTCCCATTTTCTAAGTAATTCTCTTGCCTCTTTTATCAATCCTGTATTATCAAGAAATAATTGTTTAGTTAATTCATTGAGATTTTCCCCAGTATCTTTTAATAATTTTTGTTTTTTATCTTCTCCAAGTTTTTCAAGTTCGTTTTTGATTAACTGCTTTAATTCTTTTTTATATTCTGTTTCAAAAAGGACATAATATTTTCCGATCAGATGGTCGCCTTTCATTCCCGACGATTCGGGTGTTTCACCATTTCCCCAGCGTTGCCAGGCAAGCATAGATTTGCAGATGTGAATACCGCGGTCGTTTACCAGGTTTACTTTAATCACCTTTTTTCCGTTGGCTTTCAGTATTTCCGCCACCGACCATCCCAAAAGGTTGTTGCGGATATGACCGAGATGCAAAGGTTTATTGGTGTTTGGTGAGGAATATTCCACCATCACTGGTTTGGAATCGCCTTCGTTGGTATAGCCGTAGTCCGGGATATTAAGGTTTTGATAAAAATGACGGAGGTAATAGTTGTCGTCTATCACTAAATTCAAAAATCCTTTGATAACATTGAAACGCGTTATTTCCGGAAGATTTTCTGCTAAGTAATTGCCAATTTCATTAGCGGTAAGTTCGGGCGCTTTCCGCGAAATTTTAGTCAATGGAAAAACGGTAAGGGTAAGGTCGCCTTCAAATTCGGGCCTGGTTTTTTGTAAACTAATGCTTTCGGGTTTTACCTCTTGTCCGTAAAGTTTTTGGACGGCTTCTACTGTTTTACCGGCAATCAGGGAATCTATCATCGATGAATTTATTTTGGAGGACAAAAGTACGGTATTTTAACGTTTATTCGTGAAAACTTCTTTTAATAAGATGAATTCTATTTACGAAACGAAAATATTGTTTATATTTGTAAAAAATATTAAAAATGAAAAACGTAATAACTTATTCCAGCACTTTGCCCCCGGATCTATTTGGAAAAGTGAACGAATATGCTGAAAAGCTGAAAATTCCGAAAAATAAACTCATCGAAAGCGCTTTGAATCTTTATTTTGAACGTTTGCGCAAAGCGGAATATGTTCTTTCGTTCCGCAAGGCAAAAAACGACCCCGAAATTTCGGTAATGGCCGAAGAAGGTCTTGAGGATTTTATTAAAATGCTTGAAGAATGAAGCAACGGGAAATTTATCTTGCCGATCTCAATCCGGTGAAAGGCAGCGAGCAACGTGGAATACGGCCAGTGGTAGTTATCAGCGGCAATTCCATGAACGATCATCTTGGAATTTCTATTATATGCCCTTTAAGTATTAAAGTTAAAAATTATGCCGGTTGTCTGATCCTGGAAAAAGACGCGATAAACGGATTGGAGCAGGATTCTGAGATGATTACATTCCAGATACGAACCCTTACAGCGGAAAGATTCATCAGAAAACTGGGCGAAATTACCGAAGATCAACTTCGGGAAATTAAAAAAGGATTGACTGAAATACTAACGTATTAATTCAGGATTATCCGTTTCGTTTTTGTTTTCAAAAAAGCTGAAATTCACTTTACCATAATTTCTGATATGGCTGAAGTTGGGATGTACTGCAAAGTCATTGTCTCTGGAATGTTCAATAATAAGCAAGCCATTATCGTTGAGTAAATTATTCTGAAAAATCAGATCGGGAAGCAATGAAATATTTTCCATATCGTAGGGCGGATCGGCAAAAATAATGTCGTACGGTCGGTTGGCAAATTTCAGAAATCCAAAGACATTGGATTTTATCACCTGAATGGCGTCAAAATTAAGCATAGCAGCTGTTCGTTTAATAAAATCAGTACAACGTAAATTAATATCCACGGCAACGACCGTTTTGCTGCCGCGGGAAGCAAATTCGTAGGAAATATTTCCAGTCCCGGCAAACAGGTCAAGAACCGAAACCTCTTCAAGATCAATGCTGTTATTTAAAATATTGAAAAGGCTTTCCTTGGCAAGGTCGGTGGTAGGCCTCACCGGCAGGTTGGCAGGCGCCATAATATGACGACCACGGTGTGATCCGCTTATAATCCGCAAAGTTTATGATTTAAAAGGGTGTAATAATAATGTGATGGTAATTTGTCGAAAGCTTCACTGTAATCTATTGCCTGATTGCGCGGAATAAAGCTGATATTCCGGATATACTGAAAGATGGTTTCAAAAATGGCCGATTCTTTCTCTATTTCTCCCATCAGAACCAGGGATGTGGTTTCGGGATTGAGCCCGAGTTGTTCGAAAACAAAAATCAGAAAATAAATGAAATCTTCTTTTACTGAATAATGAAATGAATTATAAAACAATGGTTGTTTGCCGTTAATCACCAGTATATTCAGGCAATTGGAACTCACATTGGTAAAGACTTTAATTTCTGAATTCTGATTTTTATAGCTTACCAGTAATCCTTCGATCATACTGCTTGAAAAATGGAAAATTCTGGCAGAAGGTAATAATTCATTAATGGTTTGGACTAACGCTTTTGAAAATGCATAAACATTAAATGCCTGCATATTAATTAATCTGTCGGCAAAAAATTCTTCTTCCGGTTCCACTTGCTGACAAAAATTCAGATAGTTTTCTTTTTCTTCCGGCTTGTAAAGGGAAAAAGGTATTAAAGTGGATTTCTGATTATTAATAATTATATGAATGGACTGAAAATCATTATAGGGCAGATTGAGATGACGTAGAATACCTTCAAAAGAGTTGGCAGATACAGTTTCGGCAGGTAGTTTTTGTTTCAGATCATCATTTAAGGAATAACTTTCGATGGTGATATATTTATTTTTTTCAGAATCAAGTATACAATAAACCAGTTCGGTGTCGGAGACAGAGATCGATAAACAATAGTCCAGAACCCGGTTGCGATTAAACGATTTATCAATAAAACTTACTATTGGCTGAATACTTTCCGGCATAAATGGATTTATTTTTTTTGAAAGAAAAAGTTGATTTTGGCAAGTAATTGACTGGCATTCACTGGTTTGGTAACGTATTCGTCGCAACCGGCATCAAATGATTTATTTTTATCACCGTCGAGCGAATAAGCTGTTTGAGCTATAACCGGCAGGTCGGGACGCATTTTTTTGATCAGACGTGTAGCTTCATAACCATTCATAACCGGCATACGAATATCCATCAACACCAAGCTGATTTCAGGATGCTGTTTTACCATATCCACCGATTCCTGTCCGTTTAGTGCCCATAGCGTCTTGGCCTGGGTACTCCGGAGCATAATTTTTAAAAGATAATAATTGCTTTCAATATCCTCGGCTATCAGTATGGTTTTATCATGCCAGTCGAGGGAAGAGGGTATTGGGATCGTAAAACTTGAAGTGCCGGAAAAGCGAGCGGGTACCTCAAGGGGAATCGTAAAATAAAATGTTGAACCTGTTCCGATTTCTGATTCGACCCAAATTTTGCCGCCTAAAAGTTCCACCAGGGCTTTGGAAATAGCCAGTCCGAGGCCCGTGCCTTCCTGTTGACGTTCCGACGGAGTATCTGCCTGGATAAAACGTTCAAAAATAGCTTGTAATTTATTTTTTGGTATTCCGAAACCGGTATCTTTTACATAAAATAGCAATGTTTTTTCGTCTTGTTTTTGGTAACCAAATTCGATATAACCATTATTGGTAAATTTGCAGGCATTGCCAATGATATTGGTTAAAATCTGATTCAGACGGGTTTTGTCGGTTAGGATAATGCTTTGCTGATCGGGGAGTCCTTTTTTAAGAATAAGTTGAATGTTATTTTTTTTGATTTTTTGATTTTCGGAAAAGAACAGCAACGATTCGTTAAGGATTTCGTTAACGGAATATTCGGCTTTGTGGATTTTTATTAAGTCGGCTTCAATTTTAGATATATCCACAATATCGTTAATGATGTTCAGGAGGTGGTTACCGCTGTTTTCAACTATTTGAAGATAATTACTTCGTTCTTCGGGAGATAAATTGGGTTCTTTGAGTAATTCGGTAAACCCGAGAATGCCGTTCATGGGCGTACGTATTTCGTGGCTCATGTTGGCAAGGAAAGCCGATTTCAGTTTGTCCGATGCTTCGGCTTGTTTTTTGGCTTTGGACAATTCGGTAACAAATTTGACTCGATCGGTAATATCCTGTATGGTTCCCGTCATACGTAAAGGTTTATCATCAGGCGTAAACTCAATGATTCTTCCTTTGCCATAAAGCCAAATCCAGTCTCCGTTTAGTTTTTTAACCCGGTATTCCATGTCAAAAGTCGTAGTTTCGCCATTGAGCAACTTTTTAATAAATCCTTTAAGTTTTGGCCAGTCTTTGGGATGAATGATTTCAATAAATTCATTGAATGGCAGATGATATTCCTTGGGCATTCCGCCAAGTAATTCATTTAGTTTTTTATCAAAATAAATAAAGTTATTGTTAATATTCCAATCCCATAATCCCTGTCCGGCTGCGTCAAGCGAAGTAGCAAGCTGCAATTCCCGCGACATGAGTTTTTTATTTACCAACTTCCGTTCGTTTATTTCTTTTTCCAGTTTATGCTTCTGATTAATAAATTTATCAATTAAAAAACCAATTTGCCGGAATTCCGTTTTGGATTGTTTAAGCTTATTTACTTTTTGATAATCCTCCTTTTCCAATGCTATTTTTATCATTTTTAAAGGAACATAGACCCATAAACGGGAAGTAAAATAAAAAATGATAAGGATAATACATGCCAGCAAAATAAAAAATATCAGAAAGAATGAATTTAAACTCTCAAACAAATTAATCAACTGATAATTTCTGGTGAAAGAAACCAAAACTACCGGCTGATTTTTCCAGTTAGTCAGTTTTATGTTTTTAACAATGGTAGAAGGTTCAACTTTAATGTCGGCGTTTTGGCCTGATAGTGATAAAATATTAATTTTGGAATTGGTAAGCTCTTCGAATTCATTGATGTAATCATTATTCCAGAGTTTTGCAAAAAACAAAAATCCCTGGGGAGTCGTTTTCCGATCCGTATCGAAGGAAGGATGAATGGTACTTCCACTTATTTCAAGAATTCCTTCTTTAATTTTCAAAAAATAATGTATACTTCTTTTTTCCAGTAAAATACGAAAAACATCCTGCGGAATCATTGCATTATCTGAAGTATTATCAGTAATGGTTTTATCTCCAAAAAGTCCTTTTTGATAGACGATTTGTTTGTTTATATTATAAATAAAAATGGCATTAACTTTAAATGTTCCGATGAAAGAAGCTATATTATCCTCAGCCCAATGATAATCTGGCGCTTTTATAAAATTTACCATATCGTCCCATGACGAGTTATCGGAAATCGGCTGAGCCATACGTGCCGTTTCAATCTTTAATGCCGTATTTATGGAAGCCTCTTGTTGCTGAATAATGGAATTTATAATCAGACGCTTTTGCTGCAGTTGCACATGTTGCAAAATAAAGAAAGCCATGATAAATAATAGCGAACATGCAAGCAAAAGGCTTAATATTCTTTTTTGAGTTTTCATTAATCAGAATCAAATTTGAAAAGCGAGGATGGTTTTTATTCTAATTTTCAATCATATTGAAAAACAATATTATATAAAAACACCCGTTCAAAAGTACGATTTTATTAACGAATATTAAAAACTTATTGCAGCGATTAAAAAAATATTTTCGGCTTCGGGATTGGTGATGAGCGAAATCTGCAAAGGCAACGAAAAATGATCGGTAATTTTTATAGATTTTGTAAAGCTGCCACCTAAATTTACCACTCCGGAGTTGTCGGCATAAACTCCTTTGCGCGGGGTTGCTCCGCAAAATAGTTGATAATCAATGTTTTTATAATTACCTGAATAAGCTAATTCTGCATAAATTGAATTTGTGTTATCGGAACCGTAGAAATTATATCCTACGGTTATGGAAAGCGGAAGTTGCCCAATTTGATTCAGCTTGGCTATTCCTTCAAATGTATGGCTTGTATTGTTATTTGAATAGTTAAAATAATGACTGCTTCCAATAGTATCGGTGCTGTAATAATCCCAAACTGAGAACGTAAAAGATTTATAATTAAAATCAAGAAAAAAATCGGTTTCGCGATAATCGGAATTTAAAGCATAGGCTCCCCACGAACCAAGGGTAAAAAATCCTTTGGTGTAGGATAACTGAGGTTGTAAACTAGGTGAATGCCCGTAATCGGTTCCCCGCCAAATGAAACGGCTTGCCACGTCACATCCAAGGTTTAAGCCCTGTTCTTCAATGGTGTCGTTTTGTGAATATGCTCCCAGACTTAAAATTAAAAAGAGGAGAAATAAAGCTGTTTTCGAATGGATCAACAGCCGTTTTTTTGCTGATTTATCTTTTTTTAAAAATAGTATTCTGTTCATCGTATGGATAATATTAAAAATCCTGGTAAAGAGGTAATTCAGGTATAAATTTATAATTATTGTTTTGAAAATCAATAATACAACAAAAATGCTTCAATCCGTTGGTAACCACAAGATATTTTACTCTCAATGTCATATTGTACCGTGCAATCTGGTCAAACACATCCTGGGTAATTTCAATATGCGGAGCTTTACATTCAACAATCATGACGGGTACACCGGTGGTAGCGTAGATGGCAATATCGCAGCGTTTTGTCATCTGATTGTATTTCAGCATCATTTCGACATTGATAAGACCCTGAGGCACTTTTTTTTCAACGATCAGGTATTGAATAAAATTTTGCCTTACCCATTCTTCGGGGGTAAGGACTACAAATTTTTTTCGCAGATTATCAAATATTTCTGTGCGTTTTCCGGTTGATCTGGTCCTGAATTGATATTCGGGCAAGTTAAGTTTTACCATTTGCAATGTGTGAAAAAATCCATATAAATGCCAATATTACAAATTTACAATGATAAAATAAAATTCAAACCACTACCTTTGCAAAAAAGAAACAAGTTCCGCTTATTGGGACGAGTTCTCCCGCAAAGCGGGATAGGTTAATCTACCGATAGGAAACAAATTGTTTGCGAATGAAAACGAAAAAGGAAATTGTTGAAAACTGGCTTCCCCGCTATACGGGTACACGGCTTGACGAATTTGGGAAATACATCCTGCTGACTAATTTTCAGAAATATGTAGAGATGTTTGCTGAAAAAAATGGTGTGGAAATCATGGGGATGGGTAAACCTATGCCTAGCGCAACGGCAAATGGAATAACCATCATTAATTTTGGAATGGGGAGCGCCAATGCTGCGACGGTTATGGATTTATTGAGTAGTATTCAGCCAAAAGCTGCTTTGTTTATTGGAAAATGTGGCGGACTGAAACGAAAAAATAACGTCGGAGATCTGATTTTACCCATAGCAGCCATTCGTGGCGAAGGTACTTCCAATGATTATTTCCCACCCGAAGTGCCGGCTTTGCCGGCTTTTAACCTTCAAAAGGCTATTTCCACCACGATACGCGATCATAAAAGGGATTACTGGACAGGAACGGTATATACGACCAATCGCCGGGTTTGGGAATATGATGAGGAATTTAAGGATTATCTGCGTAAAACCAGAGCAATGGCAATTGATTTGGAAACGGCTACCATTTTTGTTGTTGGTTTTGCGAATAAAATTCCTACCGGAGCCCTGCTTTTAGTTTCTGATCAGCCAATGGTTCCCGAAGGTATTAAAACAGAAGAAAGCGACAAAAAAGTGTCGGCTGAATTTCTCGACATGCACCTTGAAATAGGAATTGATTCCTTGAATCAGCTAATAAATAATGGATTAACAGTAAAACACCTTTATTTCGATTATTACGAAAACGATTAATCGTACCTGCATGACTTTTGAACAAATTCTCAACGACTTAAGAAATAAAATTTATTATCCGGTTTATTTTTTGTGCGGAGAAGAACCCTATTATATTGACGAAATTTCCGATTATATCGAACATCATCTGCTGGATGATGCCGAAAAGGAATTTAATCAAACGGTGGTTTACGGAAAAGATGTGGATGTGGCAACGCTGGTAGGTTATGCCAAACGTTTTCCGATGATGTCCAACTATCAGGTTGTCATTGTTAAAGAAGCTCAGGACATCAAAGACCTGATTCCTAAAGAAAAAGAACAGCTTGAGCAAAAAGCAAAAAATAAAAAGGGTGAAGAAAAGGGCAAATCTCTGTTTGAAACTTACATTGAACATCCTTTAAACTCAACCATTTTAGTTCTTTGCTATAAATATAAAAAAATAGATAAACGGAAATCTGTTTTTAAAGCGATTGAGAAAAAAGGAATTTTACTGAACACGATAAAGCTGTATGATAACAAGATTCCCGACTGGATTGTTAATTATTTGAAAAATAAGAGCTATACAATCACTCAACGGGGTTGCATGTTGCTTTCGGAAAGCCTTGGAAACGATTTGCATAAAATTGTCAACGAAATAACCAAGTTAATCATCAACTTACCTCCCAATGCACAGATTACTGAGGATATTATCGAGAAAAATACCGGTATCAGCAAGGATTTTAATGTTTTTGAACTTCAAAAAGCCTTGGGCGAAAAGAATATTTACCGGTCGAATTTTATTCTCAATCATTTGACGGGAAATCCAAAGGAAAATTCTATATTTCAGATTATTGCAGTACTTTTCTCATTTTTCTCCAAGATTTTACTTTATCATCAATTGGAAGATAAATCACAAAATAATGTGGCTTCAGTTTTAGGAATCAATCCTTTTTTTGTCAACGACTATAAAACGGCAGCTTCGAAATACAGTTTTGAAAAAGTAGGCAAAATTATTTCTCTCATAAGAGCCTACGATATGAAAGCCAAAGGTGTCGACAATGTTTCAACTGAAGAAGGCGAACTGTTGCGGGAATTGATTTTTAAGATACTCCATTAAAAGTAGTATCCGACTTTAAATCAAATATTTTATCAATTAAATCCTTGTATTTATTACAGATAAATGAACGCTTGAGCTTCAAATTGGCAGTAAGTTCTCCGGTTTCAATACTCCATTCCTTAGGCATTAATTCAAAGCGTTTGATTTGTTCGGTAGCGCCAAAATACTTATTGAATCTTGCGATTTCCTTCTGAAAACGTTTTTTTATTTCAGGCATTTGTACCATTTCTTCAGGCGAAGAGAAAGGAATTTCTTTTTCAGCACACCATAGGCTGAGGTAATCGAAATCGGGAACGATAAGCGCCGCTGCAAATTTTTGATTTTCGCCAATTATCAGGATGGTATCAATAAAAGGAGATTCTTTAAATTTATTTTCAAGGAGTTCGGGGCTGATATATTTTCCAAAGGAAGTTTTAAAGATTTCTTTTTTCCGACCGGTAATCCTGAGTTGTCCTTCCGGTTCAAGTTGTCCGACATCGCCGGTATGGAACCATCCATTTTTATCAATGGCTTTTTTTGTATGTTCCATATCATTATAATAACCCAACATTACGTTGGGTCCTTTGCACAGAATTTCTCCGTCGTGGGCAAAATCAACCTGCACGCCTGGCAAAATAGGACCAACGGTGCCAAATTTAACTCCGTTTTTTTTAAAATTGCCCACGGCAATTACAGGCGAAGTTTCTGTTAAACCATAGCCTTCAATTACTGAAATGCCTGCTGCCCAATAAAAACGGCTTATCCGGGGCTGTAAAGCGGCGCCTCCGGATACAACAATACTTAATTTCCCCCCTAAGGCTTCGCGCCATTTCTGGTACACCAGTTTATCAGCTATTTTTCGCTCGATTTCATATAATAAGCCATTTGCGCCTTCCAATTCAAAGCTTAATGCCTGCCGCAATGCCCAGAAGAAAATAATCTTTTTCAATCCGTTGAGTTTGCTTCCTGTAGATACAATTTTATCATAAATTTTTTCGAGCAACCGGGGTACCGATGTCATAATTTGCGGCTGTACTTCTTTAATGTTATCGCTGATGGTGGCAATGCTTTCGGCATAATAGATGGAATAGCCCATGTATTGAAACAAATAGTTCATCATTCGCTCGTATACATGGCAAAGCGGCAAATAACTGAGGGTTTTGCATTCGGGACCGTAAGGAGGAATATCGGAACAGGCTAAAAAATTACTAATCAGGTTGCGATGGCTGAGCATGACTCCTTTTTGTTTCCCGGTGGTTCCTGAAGTATAAATGAGCGTAGCACAATCGGTACTTTGGATGGATGATTTTATTTCCTGAAGTAGAGTCTCGTTCGGGTTTACCTTGCCATATTCGATTAAATCACTCAGTAATTTTAAATCGGCGGCGGGTTTAATGGAATAGATTCCTTTTAATGAAGAAATTTCGGGAAGCAGATGTTCAATTTTACGGAATATTTCGTGTCCGGAGATGAAAATATAGCTAATCTCTGCATTGTTTAGGATGTATCGGTAATCCGACTCACTGATGGTTGGGTAAATGGGTAAATGAATGGCTCCGGTTTGCAGAATAGCCATATCAATAAAATTCCATTCGGGACGGTTGGAAGTAATGGTTGCAATCCTGTCGCCTTTTTTGACGCCAAGAGCTAAAAGTCCAAAACTTATATTATTTACTATTTCAATGTATTGATGGATCGAATATTTTATCCATTGCCCATTTTCCTTGCCGGCCAGGATATCATCTTTAAAAGAAAATTTTTCTTTCGCCCGTTCCAGCAAGTCAAAAATCCGATCAACCGTCTCCATATTATTAACTTTCATTCTTCCTCTTCTTCGATATCAAATATTTTTTTGATAACCTCCTGATATTTTTTATTTATAAAATTACGGCGAAGTTTAAGTGTTGGCGATAGTTCTCCGGTAGCTAACGACCATTCGGCATCCATCAATACCAATTTTTTAATTTGCTCGGTTTTACCTAATTGCTTATTGTATTTTTCGATTTCTTTCTGAAAACGTTTTTTGATTCGTGGCAACTGAACCATTTCATGGTCGGTAGTGTATTCTACTTCTTTGATTTGGCACCATGATTTAAGATAAACAAAGTCAGGTATTATTAGTGCGGCAGCAAATTTTTGGTTTTCACCTACAACCATAATATTATCAATAAACGGTGAAGCTTTGATTTTATTTTCAATCAATTCGGGAGCTATATATTTCCCGAGCGAGGTTTTAAAGATTTCTTTTTTACGTCCGGTAATTTTTAACTGACCTTCGGGTTCAAATTCTCCGATATCACCGGTATGAAACCAGCCATCTTTGTCAATCACCGATTTGGTAAGTTCATCATCTTTATAATATCCCAACATCACGCTGGGACTTTTACAGATGATTTCTCCGTCGTCGGCTATTTTTACATCCACTCCTCTTAACGGCGGACCCACAGTGCCAAACTTTATTCCGTTGGAATCAATACTGGTAACGGCTATCACGGGCGAGGTTTCGGTTAACCCATATCCTTCGTATATAGGCAGTTTAGAAGCCCAGTAAATCCGGCTCAAACGCGGCAGTATGGCTGCTCCGCCGGAAACGATGATTTGGAAATTTCCGCCAAGGGCATCATGCCATTTGCTTAAAACCAGTTTGTAGGCTATTTTGAGCTTCAACTCGTACCACCAGCCGTTGGCGCCTTTTAGTTCGTAATGTTTTCCAATGTGAACAGCCCAAAAGAAAATAGCTCTTTTTATGCCTTTCAGTTTTTGTCCGCTCGAAATAAATTTATCATACACTTTTTCGAGCAAACGTGGAACGCAACACATCATCTGGGGGCGGATTTCCTTAATATTGTCGGCTATGGTTGCCAGACTTTCAGCATAATAAATGGAAATACCCAAATAAAGATAAAGATAGTTAAGCATGCGTTCGTATACATGACATAAAGGCAGAAAACTCAACGCTTTGCCTTCCTGACCAAACTGAGGAATGTAGGAAAGCTGCACAATATTGTATATCAGATTACGGTGCGAAAGCATCACACCTTTGGGATTTCCTGTAGTGCCTGAAGTGTAAATGATGGTAAAACAATCATCAGTCTGGATAGCCGATTTGATTTGTTCGAGCAAAACGGGCTGCGGGTTATCGCTGCCAAGCTTAATCAATTCGTCAAGTGTAGGATAGCCATTGATGGGATTTGTGATATAAATTTTGGGTGTAGATGTAAGCTGGGGAAGGATGTTGGAGATTTTACGGTAAAGATCTTCGGAAGAAACGAAAACGTACTTTACCATGGAATGGTTAAGGATATATTGGTAATCCGCTTCACTGATGGTGGGATAAACAGGAAGGTGAATAGCACCTGTTTGGATTATTCCCATGTCGAGGAAATTCCATTCGGGACGGTTGTTGGTGATGGTGGCAATTTTATCGCCGGGTTTGATGCCAAGAGCTAACAGCCCGTAACTGACGTTGTTGGCTATTTCGATAAATTGGTTGATATTATATTTTTTCCATACGCCTTTTTCTTTTCCGGCCAGAACATCATCCTTGGGGTCGAATTTTTGGGCATAACGTGGCAATAAATCGAATATCCGGTTTACAGGAATTTCCATTTTTTTATCATTTTAAATATTATTCAAACATCACTTTACAATAATACTAAGAATAAGTTACTAACCGGTAAAAATTTTCAACAATGATTACTTTTTATTAAAAACCATAGTATTAGCCTGAGCTAAAGGCATAATGTTTAAATCATTGATATTAACATGGCTGGGCAGGCTGCTTACATAATAAACAGCATCGGCAATATCCTCGGCATTCAGCGGAGTGTATCCTTTGTAAACGTTTCCGGCTTTGGCTGCATCGCCTTTAAACCGCACCAGCGAAAATTCCGTTTCTACGGCTCCGGGAGCTATTTGCGTAACTTTGATTCCATACTTGAGTAAGTCCATCCGCATGGCTTTGGTGAGTGCATCCACGGCGTGCTTGGTGGCACAATACACATTTCCATTGGGATAAACTTCCTTGCCGGCAATAGAGCCTATGTTAATAATATGGCCGCTGCCGTTTTCGATCATCAGCGGAATGATATTGCGGCTAACGTAAAGCAAGCCTTTGACATTGGTATCAATCATACGTTCCCAGTCGTCGAGCAGTCCTTCGCTTACGGGTAAAAGTTCAACAGCTAAGCCGGCATTGTTAACCAGAATGTCAATTTTTTTCCATTCCGCTGTTAACGTTGATATGGCTTTAGCCACAGCGTCTTTATCGCGTACATCAAAAGCAAGCGTAAGCACTTTGATGGAATAGGCTGAAGTTAATTTATTTGCCAATTCAGTCAAACGTTCCTTTCTGCGTCCGGTGATAATAAGATTGCAATTGTTTTGAGCAAATTTAACGGCACAAGCTTTTCCGATACCGCTGGTGGCTCCGGTAATAAATATTGTTTTGGTCATCGTTTTATACTTTTGGGTGGCAGCAATGATTCGGATTGATTAATAAATCGATCACTGAAAATGTGTAATCTTCCACCCTGTTAATTCTTTATTTGTTTAGGCTTACTAAAATAATTTTCAAACGTACACAAAAATCATTAATCTGCCTAATTTTTTAAAAAATGGAGATAACGGATGTTTTTTGGTACTATTTTACAAAACACAGCCGTTGTTGTTCGATTACAAAAGTGGAAAAGGGAAGTTATCCGTGTGTTTAATTTCGGAATTGTTTAACTATTACTACTATTATAATGAGTCCAATGATAACAAATTTCCAGATTCGTTTAGTCATATGAAAGCCTGAACCGGATTGATGATCATTTACAGCATTATTTACGGAATCCACAGAGGTACTATCCTGATTATAAGAACCGCTTTGCGAATTATCTGCTGAGTTTTCGTCGGGAACGCTTTTGTTTACGAGGTCATTAAAGCGGGAGGTGAGTTTTAAATACAAGTCTTTGGTACATAATAGTTCCCGTTGGGCGATGATGGCATTTCCCTGTGCCGAAATGTCGGAAAGATCGGAGCCGGTAGCGATATTTCCCCGGAAATGTTTTCGGTGGGCCGTTAACTGATCTTCATCCAGCATCCGGCTCAATTTTTTAATGGCATTGTCTAACTGGTCTTTTTCGTCTTCGGTGCTTAAATCCACAGAGCTGAAATCGACTTCTACCCGTTCAAAACTGATTCCTGTTACCGGATCCTGTTCCGACGATAAATCAATGGCATAGGGGAGATTGTAGTAGGCAAACACATAAGCTCTTGGGCTGGAGATTTCGGGAGATTCGCTTCTGTCGCGGTCGGCATCATAGGCCGTATTTACTTCCGGCACATTATCCATAGCGTTTTGCAAATCGTCGCTTACTTGTGCTTTAGTGATATAAACGTTTAATGAAAGGAATAGAAAAAGGAATATCCGAATGTATTTTATTGTATTCAAAGTGGTTAATGCTTAGCGCCTCGTATTGATAAATTGGAGCAAAAATAAAAAAAATACATTTTGCCGATATTTTTTTACAAGATGACTTTATTTATCTATACGATGGCGCAAAAGCAAGAAGAGAGATGAAGGGGGTTAGAATTGCCCCCTTCATTTGAAAAAATTAGAATTTACATTTTAATGCTGCAATAAAGTTTCTGCCGGGAGCACTAATACCAGAGGCATAGGGCCGGTAAAGTTGATCGGTGATGTTTTCTATACCAAGATTTAGAGAAACATATTTATTGATATACAATGCCGCTTTGAAATTAAGCGTGTACCAGCCTGGAACATATGGTTTCCCATTTTTATCTTTGGCAAATGGTGTGTCATCGTTACGATCGGCCAAAGGAAGATCCTTATACTTCATCTTGCCGTTATATACCACGTACATATCCAGTTTTATTTTCTTTTGTTCGTAAGTCAGGTGCGTGCTGCCAAACAGAGGAGTTATGTGCGACAGGGGATAGTATATCAGGCTGTCTTCACTTTCTTCCTCGCCTTTTTGATAGCTGATAGTACTTGACAAACCGATTCCTTTTCCAAAGTTAACATCCACTCCTGCCTGTATTCCATAAACATAAGCGCTGGTAATATTTTGTATTGCCTGCACCTGGCTTAATTCGCCATCATAAACAATACTGTCCTGTCCGTTAAATGTATAGTTTCTGCGGGCAAGGGCATTGTCGAGAAATGTATAGTATACGCTGGCATCAACTTTAAGAAAATCCCCAAAGGTTTTAACCGTTCCTATTTCTACATTATATGCGTATTCAGGTTTTAAGTCGGCATTAGGCACAACAACCGAACCCCGTTCCGATGAAAATACTTTTCCGATGTCATCGACATTGGGTGCACGGAATCCCGTTGCCCCGTTCAGATAAAGTTGCCAGGTAGTATTGGGATTGTAAACAAAGCCCAGGCTCCCGTTGAAAGCGCCATTATTATTTTTGGCATGAACAAACGGGAACGGGAACATCGTCGTATCGAAATCGGCTTCCACGATGTATTGGGTATAACGTAGTCCGGCATTCACGATCCATTTGGGATTAAGCTTGTACTTCAGGTTTGCGTAGGCTCCGTATGACTGCCATGTAGAACCATCGGGATAACGCGTGGTTGTTGGCGTTTCCTCAAGCGTTTTTATATTGGTATTTTTAGCCACGGAACCGACTTTATTATAGACAACTTCGGCGCCGTAGAACAGGGTTGCTTTTTCGCTGAGGGTTTTATCAAGATCGAGGTTGAATGAAAAGGCATCAACATTCTCCGTTTGTGTACGGATGCTTTTTTTACCGGTTTTCCTGTCATGGCGGCTTTCTTCATAATTTTGCAAAGCAGCAACAAACCGCAATTGATTGTACAGTTTATTGGCTTTTGAATTGGTAATGCCTAAACGGTTCATCATCCATTTCTGGGGTCCGTAATACCATTGGGCATAATCAAGCTTGCCATCATTTTTTGCATCGAGGCAAAGCCGGTCGTAGCGGGGTGCATCGGATGTTTCCGAATAATGAAATCCATAATCAAAAGCCCATGATTCATTAGGTTTATAAAGAATCTTTTGCATAAAATTGCTTTGGCTATACCCGGAATTAACCTGTAATCTGGAATCGCTGTTTTTTAACGTTGAATCCACACCATCAATTGTTTTCTGGTATGTTGGGCGCCGGAAATAAGAATTGCCGTTAGTGCCCGCGCGTAAATCATCATAATCGGCATAGGTGAAGCTGCTGACGAAAGCTAATTTCTTTAATCCGATATTCAGATCGAAATGGCCTGTTTTTTCTAAACTGGCCGATGAATAACGTCCGAAAGCATTTCCTGTGATCAAAGGCTTGCCTCCGACGGAAAGCTTGGGTTGCAGGGTGTGGAAATCCATAACCCCGCCTATGGCATCGCTGCCGTACATGATGGCTCCGGGTCCAAAAAGCACTTCGGTGCTTTCGAGAGCGTTTGCATCCAATGAAATAATATTTTGAAGATTGCCTGTGCGGAATATGGCATTGTTCATCCGGACGCCATCAACCACAAGCATTACCCTGTTGGTGGCAAATCCCCTGAGCGTGGGCGAACCTCCGGCAAACTGGCTCTTCTGGATGTAAGCGTAACCGTTGGTCTCGAGCATATCCGCTGCCGTTTGAGGGTTCTGAAAGGAAACCTCTCTCATGTTAATCTTTTCGATACGGTAAGGGTTTTCTATTTTATTTTCCTCCCAACGGTTGGCGGAAATGATAACTTCATTGAGCGAAATCTTCTTTTCGGCGAGTTCCACTTTAAACTTCATGGATTGAAGCTGGGGATACGTATATGCTACCGATTGGTAGCCCATTTGCCGGAAGTAAATGCTGTCGGACGATTTGAAGAGGGACGCATCGGTTTCGCCTCTCAGGTTGGTTACCGCTGATACTTTAAGATTGTTGGCGTATACGGCGACACCTTGTATGGTTTGCCGGGTAGTCCGGTCAACCACACAGATTGTTTGGGCAGATGCCCATGCTCCCAATAGCAGGAGTGTAAAAATAAGATATATTTTTTTCATTTTTTAAATTTTAATAAAATAACAGATACAATACCACAACTAAAGCAGGTTAATGCTCGGATGTGAGATTAATACAGGGGAAATAAATACTGATTAAACCAGTTCGGGCTTGGGCGGAGGGGAGGGGATGTCTCCGATAAAAGAAATAAATGAAGATTGAAAATCCGGAGCTAAAATAGTTGATTCTTCGGGAACAAAATCGGTGTTTGTGTTGGCCGGTAAATAAAAATTGGAGAAGGGACTAAACTGGTTCTGTCCCTGGTTTTCGCTGGTCGACCGGGAAGAATTGTTTTGTGTTTGTTTTTCAAGTTCCGTAAGCAGTTCCGTTTCTTTTTTGTCGTTAATGCAGTAGATATGGACATTCCCATTTTCTTTTTTACTTACCTTAACTACATCATACATGTTCCCGTTATAACGGAATTCTTTATTGTCGTTCCATATCAAACCCGAGTAACCGGCTTCATTAAAGATTAAAACGGAAATCTCATCGGGAGGTACAACATTTCTGATTCGCTGATCCATCTCGTTTTTAACTTCGCTTTGGCTTAAAAGAAAGACAGGATAATAGCCAATAATACTATAAGCAAAGATAATGAGCAGGGTATATGAAAAAAGCAGCTTCATTTAAACGTTGTTACCTTTCTGCATAAATCGATTGCCCTGTCCGCCGGCAATTCCTGTACTGTTTACCTTTCTTGTTATTGCCTGGGTTTGCTTTGTGTACGACGGTTGAATAAGCATTATGCTGGCGGTTATTCGTGTTTCCGGTAAATTTCTTTTTGAGTTATCCACTTCCTGCTAAAATAAGCATTGGAATATTTTACAAATGTAAAATAAAATTTATATAGCCAAATGATTTAACGGACTTTTTATCTTATGAATGCTTAAGTTGCTATCTGTTAGTCTAAAGTATGTCCTGAGGCTTCGATGTCCTTCACTTCATTTTATAAAATTCAAATGTCTGGGATTTCAAAAACGGCAATAGCTCGTCCAACAACGTTCAATGAAAAGCAATGATGAATAACGCTCATCAAATTAACCCTTTAGTGTAAACAAACCCGTAAGTACATAGTAATATTAAAAAACAGTGAAAAAAAGTAATAAAAAATTTCATAGTTGTTGTTTGATAATAAAAAAAAGTTATTTTTACACCGTATTAATAATATCGGTAGTCAGAAGAGAGTCTGCGCCAGGCAGAACCAGAGAAAGAGCACCAAATTTACCGGGTTTATTATTGTAAAATAATTGATTATGAATATATAAACTGAAATTATTATTAATAACACATATTATAAACAAACTCAAAAAAATGAGGAGGTAAATATGGCAATTGATTACAAGCCTGTACCCAAGTGGAATCCATCCAACAGGCAACTACCCCCTAAGTATTTTATGCAACTGATAAGTGGGGGCAGTGTATCACAACGTGAGGTTGCACAACAAATTTCGGAACGGACATCTTTAAGCAAAGCTGATGCTGCAGCTATGGTAGAGGCTATGCTCGAAGTCATCCCTCAGTTGTTAGCCGATGGCAAAACTGTCCGTTTAGGTGAATTTGGCAGTTTTAGCCTTAGCGTAAGCAGCACCGGAGCCGATGCACCGGAGCAATTGAATAGTGGACATTTTAGCAAAGTAAATGTTCGCTTTCGCCCTGGCAAGGAATTTAGCCATATGTTAGACACCATCGTTTACAACAAAGTATGACGTTGTAAACCTGGCAGCCTGCCACAGGGTAAGCCGGAGGTAAGCTATGGAAAATGATATCCATAGTTGCTTCATGGAGAAGTGAATTATTGTGTCCGGGTTAAAAAATACGTAACAACCAGACAAAAGGTAGGTAGCAAGCAGGCAAAAGATAGGTAGCAACCAGGTAAAAGGTAGGTAGCAACCAGGCAAAAGATAGTTAGCAATTAGACAAAAGATAAGTAGCAATCAGACAAAAGATAGGTAGTAACCAGGTAAAAGGTAGGTAGTAACCAGACAAAAGATAGGTAGCAACCAGGTAAAAGATAGGTAACAACCAGACAAAAGATAGTTAGCAATCAGACAAAAGATAAGTAGCAATCAGACAAAAGATAGGTAATAACCAGGCAAAAGATAAGTAGCAACCAGATAAAAGATACCTTGCAATCCGCAGCGGGTAGATAGCAAAGGAATGATACAAGATAATTAACGTAATGTTAATAAGCGATATTTTTGTTTATCATAGGCAACACTTTACTTTGCGAAAAAATATAAAACCATGGATCAATTCATCATCAAAAAAATTCACTATAAATAGAAACTAACCGTATAAATTTTATAAACTAAACACACAAAACGTATGAAACAAAAACTTTTACTTTTATTTTTCGCACTCAGCCTAAGTTATTGGGGGTGGGGGCAATCCTATCTCGGCCTTGATGGAGGACTTGAGGGAAATGCAACTATTGATAATGCTGGAACCACAGGTCCTTCAGCAGGAAAATGGACAAAAAACAATGCAGCACAAACAATAGCAATTGAAACCACAACAAAGCGAAGTGGATCAAGTTCCTTAAGAGTTAATAATACAACTACAACTGGTAGAAGAGTGTGGAGCCCATTAATTACAGTTAGTTCGCAGACTACTTCTGTAACGATCCAATATTACCGTTATGTTGCAAACTCAACAAATTCACAAAGTAATCAAGAAGGAACCTATAGGTCAAGTGTAGAGAGTCTACAGGGTACTTATGATACACCATCTGCTGGAGTTTGGGAAAAGCAAACATATAGTCCTGCATCAGCTACATTTACAAGTATTGCGGGTGTAATTATGCATAAACAGATTGGAACTGGAGGGGATATGTTTATTGACGATATGTGTATTTATGCAGGATCATCTGATATTATTGCACCTGACCCACCAACAGCAGGTTCTCCAACCGTTGCCAATACTTCTTCCACTTCATTAACTGTAAGTTGGACTGCGCCAGGCACTGGTGTTGATAATGGTGGCTACCTTGTTGTTAGAGGCACCAGCGATCCTACTACTGCACCTAATGTAAATGGTATCTATGCTGTTGGAAATGCTATTGCTACAGGTATGACTGTAGTTTATCAAGGTACAGAAACAAGTTTTATTGATGGCGGATTAACTACAGGAATTACCTATTACTATCGCATTTACACATACGACAAGGCTTATAACTACTCAACTGCATTAACAGGTAATGGAATACCTATAACACAAAATTCTCCAACAATTACAGTTGGTGCTATTACCGATTTTGGTGGTCAAATAGTTAACACTACTTCAGCAGAGAAAACTTACAATGTTTCAGGTACTAACTTAACTAATAATATCACAATTACCCCGCCTTCCGGTTTTGAAATTTCAACCGGTACGGGAGAAAGTTTCGTGTCAACTAATCCGATTACACTTTCTCCCGTAGATGGCAGCGTTTCGGCGACTACCATCTATGTGCGTTTTGCTCCGACAGCAGCTCAAGCGTATAGTGGAAATATCACACATGCCAGCTCTGGAGCTACAACGCAAAATGTTGCTGTAAGTGGTACTGGAATTAAATCTGAGCCTTCCAATTATGCTACTTATTTTGAGGCAACTACGGGTTCGCCGTCATATAGTGCAGCTATGGTCGATTGGACTGATGCAACTGGAGATGTTTTGCCTGATGGCTATTTAATTAAAGGAAGTACTACCAGTTATGATGCAATTACAACTCCTGTAGACGGAACAGCCGAAACAGATGGAGGCTTAGTGAAAAATATAGCGCAGGGAACAGGCATTTATGAGTTTACCGGATTAAACGCCAACACGACGTATTATTTTAAGATTTTTTCGTATACCAATACCGGAAATAATATTAATTACAAAACAGACGGTAGTATTCCTCAAACGTCAACCGCAACAGATGTAGGACCTGATTATAACGTAGGAGATTATGGATTTACTTCAACTTCGGGTAATTGGGGTACAACAAATGTCAATTGGAAACAATGGGATGGAAGCGGATGGAATACAACACCTCCCAGTATACCAACAATAACTGATAATGTTTTTATTTTGACTGGAAATACTTGTGTTGTCGAAGTAAGTGGTAAAAATTGCAAAAACCTTACGGTCGAATCTGGAGCAAAACTTTACACCGGCAACGCAACAATGACTAGTCCAAGGTATGTAAATGTTTCGGGTAATATTTTATGTGGTGGAACAATTGGTGATGGTGTAGGAAATAATGATGTTATTTCTTTTAATATTTATGGAGGAATAACCTCTGTAATTGAAGGAGCTGGAACGTTTATTGCCAATAGGTTGCGAAGAAACAGTGGTACAGGAATATTAAATTTGACGATAAATATGGATATTGAACTTCGTTATAATGGTGATGCTCTATATAATGCTACGTCTTCTCCAGGGGCTTCCGAGGCATTTAATGTAATAATTAATGCTGGAAAATTTGTTAATTTGACAGGTAATGGAGTAACTCCAACTGCTGGTTATACTTTAAAATCAGTTGATTTTGTTACAATTTATGGAGCACTAACTATCAATGGAACCCTTACCAATAACGCCGGCAATACCGGATTAGTTATTGAAGATGGTGCATCGCTGATTACCAATGGAACAGTTAGCGGTGGTGCAACGGTAAGGCGTACGTTTACCGGTCCCGCCTGGCATCTGATGTCGCCACCGGTAGACGGACAATCTGTTTTTACCGGCTCCACGGATATGTATTATTACGACGAAACACAAGCCCTGTGGGTTAATCATAATGGCGGTAGCTGGAATGGTGGTGAACCCTCTTATCTGCCGGGGAAAGGATACCTTGTTTCCTGGGCATCGGGCGCCACAAAGGAATTTGCCGGTACGCTTCATAGTGGGGATTATGCCACCGGTTCGGGCTCGGTTCCTGCGTTAACGTATACTTCCGGAAAAGGCAACGGTTTTAACCTGGTGGGAAATCCGTATCCTTCGGCGATCAACGGCAACATCAGTTCATGGACAAAAACCAACATGGACAATTCCATCTGGGTGTACGACAACGGAAATTATTTGACATGGAATGGTTCCGCGGGGACATTAACCGGTGGTGTTATTCCTGCAATGCAGGGATTCTGGGTAAAAGCCAATAACAGTAGCCCGTCTTTGACCATTCCCAACAGTGCAAGAACAACGAGCGCTCAAATCTATTATAAAGAAAGTGCACAGGATATGTTGCACTTGCAAGTGGACGGAAATGGCTATCGTGACGGAATAGTTGTGAATATGAACGATGAAGCTACCAACGGTTACGATCATGCTTTTGATGTCTTCAAAATGTATGGCGATCAAAATGCTCCCCAGATGTACAGCCTTGCATCCGACAACGAATTATCCATTAATGTACTGCCTCATTCGGCTCAGGAAATCATTGTTCCGGTGGCATTAAAAGTAGGGCAAAACAATTCGTATACTATTAGTGTAAAAGAGAATACCTTTAATTCCGCAGTAGGTATTTTGCTCGAAGATACAAAGGATCATAATACAGTTAACCTTTGTCAGATTCCATCGTATACTTTTACAGCAAATACGGATGATAATCCGCAACGCTTTAAACTTCATTTCAATGGTGCGACCGGCATTAACGAACCTTCAGCAAGCCCGTTCAGCATTTATGCCGGTAACGGTATTGTCTACGTAAATAACAGTGATAACCAAACGTTAAAAGGAACCGTTACGGTTTATTCCATAACTGGTCAGGCAATTACTACCCGTTCGCTTACCGGCGACCGCTTGCAAAAGCTCAGTTTCAATGGCAAACCGGGTTGTTATATCGTAAGGATTACAACAGATAAAGGAGTTTATTCACAAAAAATAATATTATAAATTACTTTACTCTCTTTCTCCCCTCTCTTCTTTCCAAGAGAGGGGTCGGGGGTGAGTTGGTTATCAATAAAAAATACAAACTATGAAAAAGATATTTCGCAACATCACATTAATTTTTTTCCTCCTTTTGGGATCGGCAACCATCAATAATGTTTTAGCCGATGATCCGGCTCCTCCACCTCCTCCGGGAGAACATGGCGCCAGCGGAGATCAAGGTGGCGGCGCTCCCATCGACGGTGGGCTAAGCATTTTGCTTGTTCTGAGCGCTACCTATGGAGCTAAAAAAATATATACGGTAAGGAAGAAGAAAGAAGAAGCATAATAGAAGGTAGAAGGCAAAAGGCAAAAAGCAGAAAGCAGTTACCGTCATCAACTGCCTTCTGTTTACTGCCTACTGCAAAAATAGTCCCACACAGCATCTTTGGGCGGTTGGGCAATGATAATAACCGGCTCCTTTTTTACCGGATGGATAAATTCTATCCGGCGGGAGTGCAGGCTGATGGACCCTCCGGGATTGGAACGGGGAAAACCGTATTTGAGATCACCTTTGATAGGGCATCCGATGGCTGCAAGTTGCACACGTATCTGATGATGCCGCCCGGTAAGCAATTCCACTTCCAGCAGATAATACGTATCGCTTTTACCAATAACCTTGTAGTTTAATTCTGCACGGTATGTTTCGGGAGTATCAACAGGATAAACGTAGGATTTGTTCTGCGCTTCATTTTTTTTTAGATAATGGATAAGATGGCCTTCATCTTGTGGCGGTTGATTCTTAACGATGGCCCAGTATGTTTTATGTACATCATGGCTCTTGAACATGTTTGTCATGCGGGTCAAAGCCTTGGAAGTACGGGCAAAAATAACGGCTCCGCTTACCGGACGGTCAATGCGGTGAACCACTCCGATAAACACCTCGCCAGGTTTTTGATATTTTTCCTTTATGTATTGCTTTATCTTTTCTGCCAGAGTTTCGTCGCCGGTTTTATCACCCTGCACAATATCGCCCGGACGTTTATTAACGACAATCAGATGGTTATCTTCAAATAATACTTCAATCGGGTATTCAGGCATGGAATTAACAATTACAAATTACGAATTACGAATTACGAGGGACAAGAGACAAACGACGAATTACCAATTACGAATGACAATCAACAATCAACAATCAACAATCAACAATCAACAATCCTAATACTGTTCCCGTTCGTTCGGGAAATCCACCGATTTCACATCCTGTATATAAGCTTTTACCGATCCCTGAATTTCATCGCTAAGGTTGTGATAGCGGCGCAGGAATCGTGGCGAAAACTCGGTGGTGATGCCGAGCATATCGTGCAAAACAAGCACTTGCCCGTCCACCTGGCTGCCGGCGCCTATTCCGATGATAGGAATTTTAAGTTCGTTGGCCACCTGTTCTCCTAACTTGGCCGGAATTTTTTCGAGTACTATACTGAAGCATCCCGCTTTTTCGAGCAGGTGTGCATCTTCTATCAGTTTGTCGGCTTCTTTCGGGTCGGTAGCCCTTACCACATAAGTCCCGAATTTATGAATGGATTGGGGCGTCAGTCCCAGATGACCCATCACCGGAATGCCGGCGGTGAGGATACGGTCAACCGATTCCAGCACTTCCTTACCTCCTTCAAGTTTAACCGCATCAGCGCCCGATTCCTTCATTATGCGTATCGACGACGAAAGTGCTTCTTTGGAATTTCCCTGGTAAGTGCCAAAGGGCATGTCAACTACCACTAAGGCGCGGTTTACTCCGCGAACAACCGAAGAAGCATGATAAATCATCTCGTTAAGGGTTATGGGAAGGGTGGAGTCGTAGCCTGCCATCACGTTAGATGCTGAATCGCCTACGAGGATAATATCTATCCCTGCTCTGTCGAGCAGGCGGGCAAACGAAAAATCATAAGCGGTAAGCATGGCTATTTTTTCACTTTTCAGTTTCATTTCCTGCAGAACGTGGGTGGTAATTTTGCGTGGCGTATTCATAATTATTTATTTTTTTAGGGTATAAATTTACAAAAATATCGGCAAAGTTAGAAAAAGTTTTACATTTGCTCCATGAAACATTTTCGGGTTTATTTACTTCTGTTTATTCCTTTGCTCATTGGTTCCTGCAAAACGGATGTTGATATCAATGCTCACTGGAAAGATATCACTATCGTTTACGGCTTGCTAAATCAGAGTGATACAGCTCAGTATATACGTATTAATAAAGCTTTTCTGGGCGAGGGAAATGCCCTGCAAATGGCAAATATTGCTGATTCGAGCCTTTACGATACTGCGGTTATTCAGGTAAAACTTATTGAATTGAACAATGGTATAGCTCGCGATTCGGCTATGTTGTATCCGGTAACTGAAATTCAGAAGGACTCCGGCATGTTTTATTATCCTTCCCATATCTTGTATAAAACTAAATTTCATCTTAATAGCCAGTATGGCTATAAATTGGAAATCAAAAATAAAAAAACCGGCAAAATAATATCCGCTCAAACCAATCTTGTTGAGGATTTTGATGTTGCCAAGCCATCCTGGTCGTCCAAGACGATAAGTTTTATATCACCAGGGCTTGGCTCTTACAAGGTGGAATGGACTTCGGCGAAAAACGCCAAAAGATATGAAGTCCTCATACGGTTTCATTACAGGGAAAAATCCGAGCATTCTTCCGACACGCTTAATAAATATGTTGACTGGAATTTAGGTTCGATAAAATCAAACGACCTTTTGGGCGGAGTTCAGATGTATTTACCATACGAAGGAACCACTTTTTATACCAATATGGAAGCCGCTATTCAAAATAAAAATTTTGACCCTACGGCTAAACGCTTCATTGGCAAAGTGGAATTTATTTTCTATGCCGCAGGCAATGAGCTGAATACATATATTGAAGTAAATGGACCATCCAGTGGCATACTTCAGGAAAAACCCGAATACACCAATATCGAAAATGGCATAGGTATATTCTCAAGCCGCTATTACAAATCGAAGTCTTTTTCCCTTAATACGCTTTCCCTCGATACGTTACGGGCAAGAAGCTCACGGTTTCATCTTAACTTTCAATAATCTGACATTATTTTTTCCGTTTTCTCCATTTTTTCACAATACAGAATACTGACTGCCTTTTTTCTGTCTTTTTGTCAGCAAAACATGGGAAAAGTATTTTTGGCATAATCATTGAAAGTTACAGAATGTTGAAAAAAAATAATAAATAATAATAAAATTATATAAAATGGGAAAAATCATTGGCATTGACCTCGGAACTACCAATTCCTGTGTTGCTGTAATGGAAGGCAGCGAACCGGTTGTGATACCTAACAGCGAAGGCCATCGCACCACACCTTCTATCGTGGCTTTTACGGAAAATGGTGAGCGGAAAGTTGGCGAACCGGCAAAACGTCAAGCTATTACTAATCCAAAACGTACTGTTGCATCCATTAAACGTTTTATGGGCGAATCATTCGACCGTGTTACCAAAGAAATCAGCAGGGTTCCTTTTGAAGTTGACCGTGGCGAAAATAACACTCCTCGTGTTAAAATTGAAAACCGTTTGTATTCACCTCAGGAAATATCGGCTATGATTCTTCAGAAAATGAAGAAAACTGCCGAAGATTTTTTGGGAACTGAAGTTAAAGAAGCGGTGATTACCGTTCCAGCTTATTTCAGCGATTCGCAGCGTCAGGCTACCAAAGAAGCCGGAGAAATTGCCGGTCTTACGGTAAAACGTATCATTAATGAACCTACGGCTGCCGCTTTAGCCTATGGATTGGATAAAAAACATAAAGATATTAAAGTTGCTGTGTATGACCTGGGTGGAGGTACTTTCGATATCTCTATTCTTGAATTAGGCGAAGGCGTTTTTGAAGTTAAATCTACCAATGGTGATACTCACCTTGGCGGTGATGACTTTGACCAACTTATCATTGATTGGCTGGCCGATGAATTTCTTAAGGACGAACATATCGACCTTCGTAAAGATGCTATGGCTTTGCAGCGTTTGAAAGAAGCTGCCGAAAAAGCAAAAATCGAACTCTCAAGCTCTGCTTCCACCGAAATCAACCTGCCATATATTATGCCTGTTGATGGAATTCCTAAGCATTTGGTTCGCACACTTTCACGTGCTAAATTTGAACAATTGATTGACAAACTGGTACGCTCTACCATCGAACCCTGTCGTAAAGCAATGGCTGACGCTAACTTGACGCAAAGCGACATTAACGAAATTATCCTTGTTGGTGGTTCCACGCGTATACCTATGGTGCAGAAAATTGTTGAAGACTTTTTCGGCAAAGCTCCTTCCAAAGGTGTAAATCCTGATGAAGTGGTGGCTATTGGCGCTGCTATTCAGGGAGGCGTTTTAACCGGTGAAATTAAAGACGTACTGTTATTAGATGTAACTCCGCTTTCCTTAGGTATTGAAACCCTTGGCGGAGTGATGACTAAACTGATAGAATCCAACACGACCATTCCTACACGGAAGTCAGAAGTATTCTCCACCGCATCCGACAACCAGCCTTCGGTAGAAATCCATATCTTACAGGGCGAACGTCCAATGGCAAGCGGAAATAAGAGTATCGGACGTTTCCATCTCGATGGATTACCACCGGCACCCCGTGGCGTACCTCAAATTGAAGTAATTTTTGATATTGATGCTAATGGTATTCTGAATGTTACGGCCAAGGACAAAGCTACCGACAGATCGCAACATATCCGTATTGAAGCATCCTCTGGCTTATCCGATAGCGAAATTCAACGTATGAAAACCGAAGCTGAAGCTAATGCTGAAGCCGACCGTAAAATGAAGGAGGAAGTGGATAAACTGAATAATGCCGATGCTTTGATTTTTCAAACCGAAAAACAAATTAAAGAATTTGGCGATAAACTTCCTGCCGATAAAAAAGGCGCTATCGAAAAATCGTTAGCCGACCTTAAAGAGGCTCATAAAAATAAATCCATACCGGCTATTGATACTGCCATGGCAGCGCTGAACACAGCTTGGCAGGCTGCCAGCGAGGAAATGTACAAATCCTCTCAGGGTGGCGCTCCCAATCAACAGGCGCCCAATCAGCCCGGTGATGCCGGAACAGACTCTGCTCAGGGAAATACCCAGGGCGGTTCTGGTAATGATGAAGTTACTGATGTTGATTTTGAGGAAGTTAAAGACGATAAAAAATAAACTAAGCTCAAACGCTATTCCTAAAAGCTCTTTCATTAAGTTGAAAGAGCTTTTTTTTATTTATTAACGAAAAATTATTTTTTAATTAACAAGATATTACTATTTTTATAAAATTAATTTTGGGGTCGTGTCCCCTTTATTATAATTTTTTTAATTATTAATATACAATATTTTACAAATCGAATTCTACAAAGCAATTATTAACCAAATACTTTTTACTATGAAAAAATTTACAATGATTACCCTACTGATGTTAGGGCTATTGATTTTTGGAACTCCACGGGTTTTTTCACAGGCATATACTTTTACGGCCGGAAATTTAACCTATAATGAAAACTTCGACGCCATGGGGCCTACCGGCACAACCTATTTACCTGGTTGGACTGGTGTTCGTTTTGCAGGATCAGGTGTCATTGGCGCTACATTATCTATGGCTGTTACCGACGGATCGGCTAACTCAGGTAATGTATATAATGTTGGCACAGTTGATGCAACCGACAGAGCAATGGGTACGTTAGGTTCAGGTTCTACCATTCCCCGTTTTGGAGCTTATTTTTTGAACAATACCGGTTCTCCCATTACCCAGGTTGATTTTACAGGAGTAATGGAACAATGGAGAACGGGGAGTAATGCTACAGTTAACGAAGTGGTAGCCTTTAATTATAGCATTGATGCAACCGACCTGATGACTGGTACCTGGCAACCATTGACATCTATGGATTTGGTTGAAGTACAAACGGGTTCAACCACTGCTGCTGCCATTGATGGAAATTTACCTGCGAATCAGGCAGCGATTAGTGGAACAATTACCGGACTCACCTGGGCTCCCGGAGCCATAATCTGGATTAGCTGGACGGATGCTAATGATTTAGGAAGCGATGGTATATATGCCATTGATAATTTCCATATGACGGTAACCACCGGTGGATTTACGCCCGACCCCGAACCAAGCAATTATCCTACGTCATTTTCTGCAACAGCTTCCGGCTTTTCAATTACCCTTAACTGGACAGATGCCACCGGAGCGCAACTTCCTGCCGGTTATCTTATCAAAGCCAGCACAGCCAATAACATCACCGCTCCCGTTGACGGAACTCCGGTAGCCGACGATATTGATTTATCTGACGGCACGGGTGCAAAAAATATTCCTCAGGGAGTTGAAACTTATACCTTCAATAATTTACCTGAAAACAGTATCATTTATTTTAAAATTTATTCATACACCAATGCTGGTGCATATATTAACTATAAAACCGATGGCACGGTTCCGGCTGCTAATGCTTCTACTCCTTCCGTAATCAGCGCCCAGAATTTTGATTCTGGTTTAGCTCCCTGGATAACATATAGTGTGATAGGCGACCAGGTGTGGGCTTTAGATAGTACACATGGCGTTGGAGCAAGCAAGTGTATGAAAATGACCGGATATTTAGGCGGAGCCAGTTTTGATAATGAAGACTGGCTGATTTCTGCACCTATTAATTTATCCGGTTTTATTAATACCAGTTTAAACTTTCAGACTGCAATGAATTATGGTGCCGATACAACTACCTGGTTCTCTGCTTTGGTTTCTACAAATTATACCGGCAGTGGCGATCCTAATAGCGCTACCTGGACGCCATTAACGGCTACCTTGTCTCCCGGTAGCTGGACCTGGACTTCGTCGGGTATCATTGATATTTCTGCTTTGAGCGGACAAACATTCTATCTTGCTTTTAAATATACCTGTAATACAACTAATGCCCGTACCTGGGAAGTGGATAATGTAATGGTGATGGGCGTTGCTGGAAACACTGGTTATCATGTCGGTGGAACGCTAACGTATGCCAATTCTGCTCATACTCCAATGAACAATGTAACTCTTGATCTTAAAAATGGGTCGGGTAATATTGTTGGAACAACAACTACTAACTCTTCAGGTGTTTATAGCTTTACAGGGGTAGGTAATGGAAATTATACTCTCGAACCGTCAACAAACAAAGCTTGGGGCGGAGTTACAGCTACCGATGTACTTTTGTATAAAAAACATATTGCTACCATTACTCCTTTGACAGGAATTTACCTGGCATCCGGTGATGTAAACGGTGTGGGCGGGCTTTCTGCTACCGATGTGCTTTTGATTAAAAAACGCATTGCAACCATCACCAATTCATTTACGGTTGGCGACTGGCTGTTTGACAATACCCCATTTACCGTTTTAAATGCTGATGTAACACAGAATTTCAACGGTTTAACCTATGGTGATGCCAATGGCTCATACACCCCGCCTGCTGCAAAATCATTGGAAAATTCTGCTCAGATCAATGAAAATGTAGATAATGCAGCTATTTTTACCATTGAAACGGTAAATGCTGCTTCCGGAAAAATTATTGTTCCAGTTCATGCAAGCCAGCTCCAAAATCTGGGCGCTTTACAATACTCTATCAATTATGATGCTGCCAGCTTACAATTTGATGGCATTGATAATTGGTATAACGGAATTGAGGATGTAACCGTGGGCACTCCCGTTAAAGGTAATATTACCTTTGTTTGGGCTGCCGATAACGATGGAATAACAATAGAAGATGGGACTCTCTGCAATTTACATTTCACCGTTCTGAAATCGGAAACTTCTTCCATTTCATGGAGCAATGAACCAACTCCCGCTGAATTTAGCGATTACAATGCCAGTACTTTTGTTCCTACGTTGAAAGATGGCACTATTGAAGCTTCAACCGGACTGAAAACATCAGAAAATACGGCTGTTGGTATTTATCCTAACCCGGGAAATGGAAAAATAACGATTACGTTACCCGAAAATGGTCAAAAAGAAATCAAAGTTTATTCATTGTTAGGTTCTTTAGTCTATAGCCAACTTACCGATCAGACTTCGCTCAAACTCGATTTATCCAATTTGAATAAAGGAATCTATTCCTTACGAATTGTAAATATGAACAACCAAAATACGACAACAAAAAAATTAATCATCAAATAATTAACTCAAATTTTTTAAAATGAAGAAAATTTTATTTTTAATTTCAAGTATTTTATTTTTAAGTCAACTATCATTTAGCCAGGGCTTAGAAAATTTTGCCAATTATCCGGAGACAGGAAATGCCTATCATGATGGAACTTTCCTTGGCCAGGATGGCTCTACCTGGTCGTATACCCAAAGCAGAGGAGATTCTGTAATTGCCGCTCCGTCGCCAACATTAGGCAAAAATAGAACTCCAACCTCAGAAGTAACTTCAGGATCAATTGCTGGAGGTATTGGAATTCTAAGTTTTAAATATAAACAACCCTTTTCTACTACCGTTAACCTTGATGTAAAAGTAAATGGTATTGTCGTTGGTAATGTTGTTACTATTGCTGGTGAGCAAGGTGTTGTAAAAAACTCTGGAGACATCATTGTAAATGTCCCAGGTAGTTTTACATTAAGTTTCGTTCAAAATAGTGTAACTGCTGGACAGGTTACGATTGATGATGTTACCTGGACAGGATTTGGAGGAGGTACTCTCGACCCTGAACCGACTAATTATCCCAATACATTTACAGCTACCCCTCAAGGCACTTCTATTACCCTTGACTGGACGGATGCTACCGGCGAACAACTTCCTGCCGGATACCTGATTAAAGCCAGTACTGCCGACGATATTACGGCTCCTGCCGATGGTACACCGGTAGCCGATGATTTGGATTTGTCCGACGGTAACGGCGCTAAAAATGTTTCGTACGGAACGCCAACCTATACATTTTCAGGTTTACAAACCAACACCAAATATTATTTCAGTATCTATCCCTACACTAATTCAGGACAATATATTGATTATAAAGTTGATGGTACTGCTCCTTCTGCTGATACAACAACGTTGAGTATTATTAGTTTTCAGGATTTTGAAAATGGATTAGATCCTTGGATGCAATACAACGTAATAGGCGATTCAACAATTTGGGTTTTAGATTTAACTCATGGCGTTGGCGGAAGTTCTTGTATGAAAATGACCGGTTATAAAAATGGAAGTTCTTATAATAGTGAAGACTGGCTGATTTCTGCACCTATTAATCTTTCCGATTATATCAATACAAGTTTAAGTTTCCAAACGGCAATGAATTATGGCTCAGATGTAACTACATGGTTCTCTGTTTTGGTTTCTACAGATTATGCTGGAAGCGGTGATCCTAATAATTCTACCTGGACACCTTTAACAGCTACTTTGTCGCCAGGAGGCTGGGCTTGGACTTCATCCGGAGTTATTGACATTTCATCGTTAAGCGGACAAACATTTTATTTAGCTTTCAAATACATTTGCGATACCGTAAATGCACGTACATGGGAAGTGGATGATGTTGTCGTTTTTGGAAAACAGCAGAACAGTGGAATTAACGATCCGGGCTTACAGGCCGATGCAATCAATATTTATCCCAATCCGGTAAAAGATAATTTTACCATCTCTTTACCCGAAAAAGGATTATCAACCCTGACTCTTTTGAATGCAACCGGAAAACAGATTCTTCAGCTCCAAAACCTCAGAGGATTGACAACTGTAAATACGTCTGATCTTCCTAAAGGTTTGTATTTAATTACAGTACAAAATAATACACTTACCAATAGCATTACCAAAAAAATAGTTGTTCGTTAAATTTTTGGTTTAAATTTTGCAAAAAAGCAGTTCGTAATTACGGACTGCTTTTTTTTATAATTTTGTTTTTATCATTTAATAATCTATCATGAGCAAAATCAGATGTTTATTTTTAGTTGTAGTCCTATTTCCTATACAAATGCTGTTGGCTCAGACCAACAAACCCATCCGGATTGAAATTCCGTGGAATTCATCTGCCGAACCTTTTGTGGTTGCACCGTGTGCTGAAAATGGTCTTGTTCTATTTTATGCCACTAACCAATATCCGGATAAAAATCATGCAGTATGGGTATTTAATTTGTATGATAAAAATCTGCAAAAAGTATGGACTAAAGAATATCCTGTCATTAAAAATTTTAATTACCAGCAGTCCGATTTTAAAGATGGCATTCTGAATTTGTGTTTTTTGAAAGATGGGAAAAGTGCAGATGACAATAACTTTGAAATACTGAGAATTACTTTGTATCCTCAGAATTTTGAAGAATTTTTAGGAAAAACACCTGATAAAGATGAAATATTGCAGTTTAAGGTTTTTAATAATATGGCTTTTATTGGTTTAGCTGCCGGGAAAAATGAAAATTCCTTGTTTACCTTTAATTTTCAATTAAATAAAATGGATACGATTAGTATTGATAATCAATCAGAAACTCGTATCGAAAAAATCAATTTTGATTCAGTTACCCGTCAGATAAATATTTTAGTAAAACAAACAGAAAAGCGCAAGCAAAAAACCTATTATAACACCTATAATTTATTCGGGAAGCTACAGCATACATTATTTTTAAATCCAAAAAATGAAGATATTATTATCAATTCTGCGGAGATGTTTTCTACGAATGCTAATTCTAAGCTTATTATAGGAACTTTTTCGACCAAAAGTGTACGAAATTCATCCGTTGATCTGGAAGGAAGTGAACAATCATCAGGTTTTTTTACGTATACCGTTACCGGTTCAGCGATAGATACGGGTAATTTTATTAGATTTACAAGCCTGCAGAATTTTTATACATATAGTAATTCGGAGGATTATCTGAAAATGAAGAAAAAAGCGGAGAAAATGGCAAAATCAGGCAAGGAGTACGATTATGCTTACAATTTGTTGGTTCATGATATTGTAAATAGAAATGGCAAATACATTTTGGTTGTTGAAGCCTTTCATCCGGAATACCATACCGAGCAAAGTTTTGTGTATAACTATTATGGTCAGCCATTTAACAATACTGTAACCGTTTTTGATGGATACCGGTATTCTAATGCTATTGTTTTGGCATTCGATTCCACTGGAAATCAATCCTGGGATAATGGAATGGAATTATGGAATATTTTAGCAAAGGATATAAAGAAACGGGTAAATGTTTCTTTCGACGGGGAAGAAATAGTATTGGCATACAGTAGCGAAGGGAAAATTGCCTACAAAATTATCAAAGAAAAAGAAACGGTAGATGAAATAAGTTATTCAACCATTGACACTAATTTTAACAATGACGAATTAACCAGCGATACGGGTAATGGTCTTGAGCTTTGGTATAAAAATTACTTTATTGCTTATGGTTATCAAAGCGTCCGAAATAATTCGATGGTAGATAACAAGCGAGCCGTATTTTATATAAACAAAATAGCTTTCCAATAAAAAAGGCTTCCTTATTGAGGAAGCCTTTTTAGCAAGTAGTTAAAGAATTATTTTATTACATTCTGAAAATCAGGTGCATTAAAATATTTTATGAATTCACGATCATTTTTTGCAGTTGCCTTCAGTGTTGGATTTGCTTTGAAAGCCTTAATGAGGTTTTCATACATTAAAGAAGTATTGTTAGTACGGGCAGCGGTAACAGCCATCATATAATAGGTGTTTGCATTGGCTGGAGCACATTTAAAAGTGCTGGCTGCCGATTGGTAATCTTTGGTAATTAATTGAACAAGTCCAAGATTATAATTACATTTTTTAGCAGCAATCAGCTTTTGAGCCTGAGTATAATCGCCTTTCTTTAAGCTAATAAATCCCAATTCGTAATTAACATTAGCTCCGGCTTTCTGTGCTTTATTAAAATAGGCAGCCGACTGATCGAAATTTTTATTGCGGGAAGCCAAAACTCCTAAATTGTAGAGAATCGTAGCATTATTAGGATTGAGTGAATTTGCTTTTTCAAGATAAGCATTGGCTTCCTTGGTATTTGATTGTTTAAAATCATAATAAGCTGCATTATTATAAGCTCTCCAGTCGTTAGGATAAGTTGCAATTGCATTTTTGTACATTTTCATCTTATCCGTTGTGTCTTTTGTAAGAGTTGCGGAATAAAGTATTTCTTCCACAGTAACGGAATCTGGATTATTTAAAGAAAGTCTTTGCAACTCTTCATCCGTTTTCTGAGCTTTCTGGCAATAAACACTAATTTCGGCGCGACGTAATGGAGGAAGTATTTTTTCTTCAACTTCTTTATAAACAACCGTCATTTTCCGGATTTCTCTTTCACGGGCATTTAAGTCAGATTGAGAATTTACAATATTGGCAATGCGATTTTTATCTTTAATTGAAGATGCCTGAACCGATTTCATAAAGCCATCCCAATCTTCTCCATGGGCAGCGGTTACAAAGTTGATAGCTGTTTCCGGATGAGCTATTTTAACCCGTGATTTTTTGTCCTTAGCTAATTTCTTGAAAACATCATACATATAAGTTGTTGCCGTTTTCTTTCTGGCTTCCGACAGGTTTTGATTGTAGGAAACATCACCTTCAGGAGAAGCCCAGGCATTAATAGCTATTTCTCTTATTTTGTATCCTTTATTGATGAATGCGGTAAGTTCTTTTAATTTTTTCTCAACCAAATTTGTTTTATTCAACGGAAGTTTGAAATCCAGTTTGGACAAGTTGACTTTGAAATAAATTTTTGCATCCTTTTGGAGAATATTTGCTTTTATATAATTCTCATATTCTGGTTTTGCAATATTTTGGAAATCAAATTTTTCATTATCAAGATTAACATAGCCAGGATCGGTTAAATTTAAATCTTCATCAAATATTGCTTTAGTTGAAGTGTAAATTACACCATCGGCTAATTTTTGTTCGGGTAATTCAATATTTTTCTTGGCCTGTTTTATTTCATTAATGCTGGCATCACACTTTACAGTTTCGTTTGAATTGATGGTGTAAATAATAGGTGTAACTACCAGGTCGGAGGTGTTCATTGCCGGATTATAGGGAATTTTTTGAGTATAGGTAAAGTTTCCACCTTCCTTATAATTAATAACTTTGCATTCACCTTTCATTTTTTCGCCTTGTAAGGTAATGCCTTTCAAAGTAGTGGAGCCTCCTGGATATTTTAAAACAGGTGTAAAATTCATAACAGCTTTCTTGCTGAAATATTTTTCAGGGAAAGTTCCGGAAATGGTTACTTCAATTGAATCCTGCAAGGTTTCTAATACGGTAGGAGTGGCGGTAATTTTTACTTTATCGTAATTTTTAGCCATACTCTTCAGATTTGTCGATTCTTTAAATTTATAGGTTACACCTAAAGAATTATAGCTATAAGCATCGTATTTATAATCCCCTTCGGTTGCGTCTAATTTATCAGAATTTACTACGCGGTAAGAACCTTCCAGGTTAATTCCCCATTTTTCATTAATGCTATAATCCAGTCCTAAACCTGCAGGAACAACGGCTTCAGTAGTCCGTTTTCCGGGTCCGGCGCCATCTTGTCCATTTCCGCCAACCCTCACGTCATCCGAAAGGCGATACAGCCTGGTTTCCCAATTTGCCATACCGATGCCTACAAACCCATAAACGGTAAGCTTACGTTCGGGTTTATAATGCCATATCAAGTTGCTGAAATTAACGGTTCCGTTCAGGTTATATTCAAATATATCCATGTCGGAGTATCTGTTAATTGTTCTTTTTGTACCGGAAAGCTCGCCATTGAGTAATTGGCCACGAACTCCAAAAACAGGCGAAAACTGCCGGGTAAGTACTAACCCATAACCTAATTTCCACATGTTGTTGTATTTCATAACCGGATAATAATCGTATACGTTTAAGTCTCCGTAAAATAAGTTTGGCCCCACATTTAAGTTTACTGACCAATATTTTTCGAAAGAATTATCTTTCACTTTCTCTTTTCCATTTGTGCTTTGACCATAAAACACTATTGGAATCATAACCGCAAGTGTAATGAAAGCAGCTTTTAGTAATTTTTGGTACACATTTTTCATATCGGATATTTTTAAATGTTGATTTTCTTTTTATTATAGAATAATGTAATAAAGGATTACAAATATAAACAATATAATTAGTTTTTAGAGAAATTTTTTACAAAAATCGTAAAAAAAATTCATTTTTAAAAATATATTTTATTAAACCGTTGAGAAATACTTGATAGGTGAAAATTAATATTTTCCTGCAAGTGCCTTATTATCTAATAATTTAACGGCTGCTGTTTTAATAAATGATCCCAAATAACAATGCCAATACTAACCGAAACATTCAAAGAATGTTTTGTCCCGTATTGAGGTATTTCAATGCAACCGTCTACCATATTCATTACCAGCTCATCCACCCCATTAATCTCATTTCCAAAAATATATGCTATTTTTTTATGATTAGGAACGAATTGAGGTAGCGGAATGCTTCCTTCTGCCTGTTCTATCGAAAAAAGCGTATAACCCTCAATCCTTAGTTGTTGTACTGCTTCCAAAGTACTGTTAAAATACTTCCAATTAACAGAATCTGTGGCGCCAAGAGCTGTTTTTTGAATTTCCCGGTGTGGAGGTGTGGCTGTAATACCGCACAAATAGATACTTTCTACACAAAAAGCATCGGCTGTCCTGAATGCCGAACCAATATTATTCATACTACGTATATTGTCTAAAACAATGACAATAGGCAATTTGCTTATGCTTTTGAACTCCTCGATACTCAGGCGATTTAATTCGCTGTTTTTTAATTTACGCATTCAATTTTTTTGCAAAAATAATTCCATTTTATAAAAGAAGATCATAATTTGATTTAGATTTTTAACTTTGCTCCTTTAATAAAAGATAAATTTTGACTGAAAAGACTACAGGTATTGTCGAAACCCCTTTGATGAAGCAATTCAATGCCATCAAAGCAAAATATCCTGACGCCATGTTGCTGTTTCGGGTTGGCGATTTTTATGAAACCTTTGGCGAAGATGCCATCAAAGCATCTCAAATTCTTGGTATTGTGCTTACCCGTCGAGCCAATGGTTCGGCTCAGTACATCGAATTAGCCGGTTTTCCGCATCATTCACTTGATACGTATCTTCCGAAATTGGTTAAATCCGGACTTCGTGTAGCTATTTGCGACCAGTTGGAGGATCCCAAGCTGACGAAAAAAATAGTTAAGCGCGGAGTTACCGAATTAGTTACGCCTGGGGTGTCGTATAACGATAAGGTATTGGATCACAAAGAAAATAACTTTCTGGCCAGCATACATTTAAACTCAAAAAATACAGGAATTTCATTTTTAGATGTCTCCACCGGTGAATTTTATATTGCACAGGGTTCGATTGAGTATATTGACCAGTTACTTCAAACCTTTCATCCCAACGAAGTGATTATTCAAAAAAATAAGAAAATAGAGTTTTTTGAACACTTCGGAGAAAAATTTTATATTAATACCTTTGATGACTGGGTTTTTACTCATGAATTTGCGTATGATTTGTTATTGAAACATTTCGGAACAGTTTCCCTAAAAGGTTTTGGCGTTGAAAATATTGAAAGTGGTATCGTTGCTGCCGGAGCCGCATTACATTATCTTGCGGAAACGCAACACGATAAGATACAACATATTTGCAAACTATCACGTATTGAGGAAGATCGTTATGTTTGGCTTGATAAATTCACCATTCGTAATCTTGAATTGCTTCATTCGCCTAACGAAAATGCGGCTACGTTAATCGAAGTGGTCGATCGTACCATTTCACCTATGGGTTCCCGTTTACTTAAACGCTGGATGTTGCTACCTCTTAAAGATAGACAACCTATAGATGAACGTTTGGATACCGTTGATTATATCATTAAAAATAAGAAAATTGTTGACGTTCTGAATCAAAATATTACGTTGATTGGCGATTTGGAACGGTTAATTTCCAAAGTTGCGATCGGAAAGGTTAGTCCAAGAGAAATAGTCCAGCTCAAAAGGGGATTAAATGCCATTGAGCCCATTAAAACGGCTTGTGAGAATGCTACGATTGCTTCGTTAAAGAAAATAGCCGAACAACTCAATTCCTGCCAACTTATCAGTCAACGGATAGAAAAAGAAATGAATGCCGAACCACCTGCGCTGGTAAGTAAAGGAAATGTTATAGCAAAAGGAGTATCGGCTGAATTGGATGAACTGCGAAATTTAGCTTATTCCGGGAAGGATTATCTTGTTCAGATACAACAGCGCGAGGTGGAAAGAACCGGAATTTCATCTCTTAAAATAGGCTATAACAATGTTTTTGGCTATTATCTTGAAGTTACCAATCTTCATAAAAACAAAGTCCCTGGCGAATGGGAACGTAAACAGACGCTGGTAAACTGCGAACGGTATATAACCGAGGAGTTGAAGGATTACGAGCAAAAGATTTTGGGAGCTGAAGAAAAAATACTTGAACTGGAAGCAAAATTATTTAATGATCTGGTTTTGAGTCTTACGGATTATATTGAGCCGATTCAGCTGGATGCTTCATTAATAGCCCGGCTTGATGTAATGCTCTCATTTGCGGTTATTGCCGAAAAAAATCATTATGTCCGCCCTCAAATTAACGATACGAATGTGCTTGATATTAAAAATGGCAGACATCCTGTGATTGAGCAACATTTACCGATAGGAGAAACGTATATTTCGAACGATATTTACCTTGATAATGAAATCCAGCAGATTATTATTCTTACCGGTCCTAATATGTCGGGAAAATCTGCTTTGTTGCGTCAAACGGCATTAATAGTATTAATGGCTCAAATGGGATGTTTTGTTCCGGCAGATGAAGCTAATATTGGCATAGTCGATAAAATTTTCACCAGGGTTGGCGCTTCCGATAATATTTCATCCGGCGAATCTACGTTTATGGTAGAAATGAATGAAACCGCCAGTATTTTAAATAATATAAGCAACCGTAGTCTGGTATTGCTCGACGAAATTGGTCGCGGTACCAGTACTTACGATGGCATCTCCATTGCCTGGGCAATAGCCGAATTTTTGCACGAACATCCATTATTCAAAGCTAAAGTATTGTTTGCGACCCATTATCATGAATTAAATGAGATGGCAACGAGATTTAGGAGAATTAAAAATTTTCATATTTCTGTTAAAGAAATTGGAAATAAGGTTTTGTTTTTAAGGAAGATAGTTCAGGGTGGGAGCGAGCATAGTTTTGGAATTCATGTTGCTAAAATGGCGGGGATGCCGTTCAAAGTGATTGAAAGAGCTAATAGTATGCTTAAATTGCTTGAACAGACACATTCTCATGAGGAACTTCAGAAAAAATCATCTAAAAAATCATCCAAAAAGGAAGATAGCGAATTTCAGTTGAGCTTTATTCAGCTTAACGACCCATTGTTGGAACAGATTAAAGAAGATATTTTAAATACAGATATTAACACACTTACGCCGGTAGAAGCCCTGATGAAATTGAATGAAATAAAAAATCTGCTGGGAAAATGAAATTTTTTTTGGTGATTTGAAATAATACGTATATTTGCAGTCCCAATGCGGAAGTAGCTCAGTTGGTAGAGCACGACCTTGCCAAGGTCGGGGTCGCGGGTTCGAGTCCCGTTTTCCGCTCCAAAAAATAACCTCTCGATATAATTTGAGAGGTTTTTTTCTGAACTGCCCAGGTGGTGGAATTGGTAGACACGAAGGACTTAAAATCCTTTGACCATTGCGGTCGTGCGGGTTCAAGTCCCGCCCCGGGTACTCTTAATTTTTTAAATGCCTTGTAAACTAATGTTTTATGAGGCTTTTGATTTTAAAGGGGAACGCTCGGGGGAACATTTGCCGGAAAACTGGTTTGTTTCAGATTAAAAATCAACCTTAGCAAATATACGATTAAAATAATAACGCTCTTTTATATTTTTTATACCATTCTTTCTTTCTTTCTTTAAAAATTTCTACGTCTCCTTTATAAAAAGGTATGGATAGAATAGAATGGAATCAACTTCGTCGTAAACTTCTTCAACAATAAATCGGAGGAATTCCGATTGCCTTACCCACAACAGGCAGAATTTTCCCTGTACAGGATATAAAACGAATTACTACAAAAATGAATGCAGATTAATCCATCGGTTCCGGTGGTGCAATAAACAGTAGAACAAAGTATATCCCACAACTTTACTGATACTCAAAAGCGTTTTAAGCAGCGAAACATGTCTACGTGAAAATGAACGTCTGATAAAAACTTTCCAACTTGCCAATTTCATCATCAACCAAACTATAATCGGCATAAATTTCCTCTTGTCTGCTTCTGCTTTAAAAATCTGCATGAAATTCTTTGCTGACTTTTTTTAATTTCTTCTTTATTTGTTATATACTTGTTTAATTAGTCGTTCCTTAAAATGGGATTATTTTACTGATTAATAATAAATTGTCGTGTAAATCATTTGTTTATAAATGCAGCATTTTGTATCTTTGTGGTATAAAAACCTGCAAATTATGATAGGGAAATTACCGAAAAAAGGACAGCGAGATTTATTTCGACCACTCTTGGAAGACTTTATTGATATGAACCACGAATTGGTTCTTTTGGCAAACAAGATTGATTGGTCCTACTTTGAAAAAGAGTTTTCGTCGTATTACTCAAAAAACGGAGCACCGTCCGTCCCTATTCGTTTAATGGTGGGATGTCTGCTGCTGAAGTATTTGTATAATATTGGTGATGAGCGTATTCCTGAGTATTGGGTGCGGGATGTTTACTTTCAATACTTCTGTGGTGGAATATTTTTTTCACATAAGTTTCCTTTCGACCCGAGTGATTTTGTTCATTTCCGCAATCGGATTGGCGAAGCAGGCATTGAAAAAATATTTGCCTACAGCGTGAAGATGCATGGAAAAGAGGTGGAGAAGAAGTCTAAATTTGTTTTGTCAGATACGACGGTACAACAGAACAATACGACATTTCCGACCGATGCCAGGATGTGTAAAAAGGTAATAGACAAATGCAATAAAATAGCGGATCAAGAAGGAATTAAGCAGAGACAGCGTTACACCCGTGAGAGCAAGCAATTGGTTAGGGACACTTACAACGGCAAACATCCCAAACGAGCCAAACAGGCACGAAAAGCAAAGAAACGGCTGAAAACGATAGCCAATACACAACTACGTGAGTTGAATAACAAAATGAACGAGGAGCAGAAAAAACGACACCAATCAGAAATGGAACTTTTCTGGCACGCAGTCAATCAGCAGAAATACGACAAAAACAAGTTTTACAGTCTTCATAAGCCTTTTACAAAATGTATCGCCAAAGGTAAGCCGCATAAGCAATATGAGTTTGGTAACAAGGTAGGCTTGATCACTACAGGGGAAAAAGGAAAGAAAATCATAACGGCGATAAAAGCCTTTTTGGAAAATCCTTTCGATGGACACACGATAGAGCCCTTGCTTAATCAAATGGAAATAAATGATTTGAAACTCCCCAAAGAATTGGTTTACGATAGAGGAGGAAGGGGAAGATCAGAAATAAAAGGAGTAAAAATTATGACACTAGGTAAAGCTAAAGCAAGCGAGACAAGATACAGGAAACAACAGAAACGCAAGAAATTTAGGGCAAGAGCAGGTATCGAACCGCTAATCGGGCATCTAAAAACAGATTTCCGAATGGATCAAAATTACCTATTGGGTGCAAAAGGCGTACAAATCAATGCTTTGATGTCTGCAACGGCATGGAACCTGAAGAAAATGATGGAAAAACTCAAGCAAGAGTTTTTGTATTTTATTTTTCGACTGTTCCTACAACAAAATTTTTATTATATCGCCATGTAAATAGTGGCTTTTTAAGGAACGACTATTTAGTATTTAAGAAAGTGTGCTAAAATAAAACATTTATTAATTAAGCTACAAAAGACAAGTTTTTCTTTAAGGGTATTCAACTTTGCAAAAAATATTGATATGTATATAACCTATTCAAATAAAGATTATTCAAAAGGAATCCTTGTTTTGATATTTTTTACGTAACACAAAAACAAAACTTGTTAATCTGGCAAAAATTCCCAGTTTAATATTTATCAAGCTGAATCTTCACTGAGTGTTTCATCTTTTTTAACAAAATGATTTTGTTTTTTATGTCAGTATTAATCGATTCTTTGAAAAGGTTGTTTTGCAAAAGGATAATAATTTGCCAAATAAATGGCTTTCTCTTCCATAGTTCTATATTTATTGATTTTTATGTTTTTACGATCAACTATTCTTTCTACCAGAGTTGCTGTTTCTATTTGTTGACCTCATTCTGAGTTTTTAATCATTGATATGTCTGTAATTTTGCAGTTTGGCTTTTAATCCATTTATTTCCAACTCTGATTATAAACGATGATAATAATGTTTATTAAATCAATACAATCATTTTTCATCCTACTTAATTTTTATTTGATTGTATTATTAATCTATAATTTTAACCGTTATAAAAGTTTTTATGGCTGTTTGGTATATTTATTGCCATGAAGCAATTATCGTTCAATTTTATTCAATAATTGCTGAAAAGCAGGAATCTTATTTATCTTCTTATATCTTTACTCATAGAACGTTTTGTAGCATTTCAGATTGTCAAGAAACGCCCCTATCATCAATTTATCTTTTAAATTATTACAAGGTTATTATGATATTACTTGACTTTTTTAAACGTCTTTTATCTCTTAAAATTGAATAGTTTTGGTTCTTCGGAAATTCCCATTTATAAATAAAAAGACCCTATTCCAACCAAATAAATGTGGAATATGGTCTTTTTATTTATAAGTTCCTTATAGCTTATTCAAACGTAATGCTAAGGTCGTCTATATAAAAATTAAATTTTTTAGGATTCCAAACATAAATTTTTAATTCATCCTTAATATCTAAATTAGCTGGTAAATTAAAAGATGCCTTAACTTCTGTCCATTCTTTTGTTTTTGTTACAGCTTTTAATCCAGCACTATTCCAATATACTGTCTGACCATTATTATTTATATCAACAACCAATGATCCATCTAAATTGGGTTGTAAAGAATAAACCCATACAGTTACATTAATTTTTTTTGGTGTTTTAGTCAAAATATTATTTAAAACAGATTGAAATCCAAAACTATAAATATTTGAAGTGTCCAATTTGCTAGCATAAGTCCCAGAGTGGGCAATCCCCTTCACAAGTGTAAATGAATTACTCCAAAATTTTGCATTTTCCAAATCATTAGTAAATACATTAGCTTTTTTTCCCGTTTTGGTACATGAAAATAGAAGCAAAGACATGACTGTAAATAATAATATTTTTTTCATTTTTAATAAATTTTTAAAGTTTAAAAATTAAGTGTATTTATTTATAATATTGTATTTGTGATAATGAATATAAAATCATTTAAATTAAGAATACAAACTGACTATGTTTATGTAAAAAACGATTTATATATTTTTTGCAAAATTAGTAAAAACTATGAACTGTAATTCTAAAATATTATTTTTTTTTATGAGCAAAGATTGACAATGAGTCCGCCAATATAAAACAAATTTAATTTTGTATAAATAAATCTAAATTTTGTACGATTCATTTCAAAAAAATAATAAGAAATTGAAATATTATAAAAGACAAGTCCTGATTTATATTTTTTTGAATTTGTTTTTTGAAATGAGAATTATAAAAATTAAATTCATACTTTTGCTTTTATAAATACAAATTGAATTTGATGAATGAATAAAATTTAATAATGATGATTAAAAGGCAGTTAGATAAATTTCTAATAGCTACAATTTTAGTAGTTATTTTATTTATTATATTTACAGTTCCTCATCTTTTTTTACCTTGCTACTGGGATGAAACTTGTCCTTTTAGTGTTGCTATTTATCATCTTTATAATAATGGAATTAGTATGATGCCAAATTCAATTCCATCAGAATTTTCGCGTGGGCATCCATTATTATTTCATTTTTTAGATGCCTCATGGATGAATTTATTTGGAGGAACCCTGATAGCAGCCAAAACTTTCCCATTATTATTATCTGTTATTCTAATTTTCACAATATTTTTCTTTGGTAGGGAGTTTTTTTCATCAGAAGTTGGCTTTATTTCGGCATTCTTGTTTACTTTACAATCGGTTTTTTTAGGTCAAGCATCATTTCTTTTGCTCGAAGTCCAATTGGCATTATTTACAATTGCAACTATTTATGCTTTTTTAAAAGAGAAACCTGTTTTTTATATTATCTTCGGAACCTTATTATTACTTACTAAAGAAACTGGTCTTACTGTAATCGTTTCAATAGGATTATGGCAAATTATTAAAAGTATCATGATAAGGAAAGAGCTTCCAGTTATGAAAAATATAAGTAATATAATCATTTCAGGAATTCCAATAGCGTTAACAGCTATTTATTTTATTATCCAAAAAATACAAAATGGTTGGTTTTTCTTTCCTATACATGTGGGCTTTATTTCATTTAAAGAAGCGGATATTATCAGTAAAATAATTACTGTTTTAAATTATATTTTTTTAAAGCAGGGTCGTATATATTTAAGTTTGTTATTTGTTATATCTTTTATTATATTAATTGTTTCAAATAAACAATGGCTTACTAAAAAGCAAAAGGAATTATTAATTATTACCGGCATTTATCTTTTTATATTTATTGCCTTTTGTTCTGTTAATTTTTTATCTAATCGCTATGTCCTTTGTGCTATACCGCCTGTTATTATTATTTTTTCAGGAATTATTTTTGAAGGGTTGAAAGAAAAGAAACAGATATTAATTGTTTGTATTGGCGTTTTGTCATTATCATTTGTTTATCATGATTATAATTATGCAATACGATCAGATGGGGATGATAATTTAGGTTTTATAAATGAAGTAAAAGTACATCAGGAGGTTGTAAAATATTGTGAGACAAATAATCTTTATGATTCAACAATATATACTCACTTCCTCATGTGGAGCAATCTAATTTATCCTTCAGCAGGTTACCTCTCAGATAAGAATCATATTTTTACTAAAATTGCGTATAAAATGGATGATAATGTTAAATATTGCATTTTCTCTAATATTGAATATGAATCCGCTTTTGATGATGCGAAAACAAATTATAACTTACAATTGGTAAAACGATTTGAAAAAAATATGGCGTGGTGCGAAATATATAAGGTGATCGGACCCGTTAAAGTAAAACCTTTACCTAATGATTATGAAAAACGTATTCAGCATTTTATATCATGTATTCGAGCAGATGAAAAATGGCTAAATAGTGTTGCTGAAAAGGCAAAACAACGAAATATAATTCTTGATTCGATGATCCGTCTTGATGCGATTTATATGGTAGAACAAGAATTGGCCAAAAAGTAACCAAAAGCGTTTTCTGAAAAAAGTTAAATGAGATTTGAATTTTAAAAAAGAATTATTATTTTTTATTTTTTGCTAATACTTCTTCGTTATATTTTTTTTCTAACTCTTTATTCAACACTTCGTCCAGGCTTATCTTTAATTTTTTAGCTTGTTGTTCAAGTTGTTCTTTTTTTGACTGATCATTGATTATTTGTAACTTGTAATAAGTCATCCACTCCGCTTTAGTATGTTGGGTGGTTTTATTATATTTTTCAGTAAAAGTATATTCAGCATTCCCCTTGATTTCCTCTTCAAGACTTCTATTGTTTGTTTTGGCTTGTTTAACCATATTTTTAAACCATACAGTATATAGCCGTATGCCATTTTCATAATCATATATTAGATCTTCCTTATAATTTGGACAATAAAGTTTATAAAGATTATCCGAAAAGTCCCAAAAAGCAGTATAAAGGAAGCGTTCGGTAATCATCAAGAAAACAACATCACGTTTTTCAACTTCTTCTTTAAGATTTATTTGTTCAACGGTTTTGGGGGAGAAATATGAATCTGGATAAATTTTTGAATTATAATACCATAAAGAAGCATTATTGAAAACATTATCAGGAATTTTATATCCCATGATGCTGAAATAAAAACTATCGCCTATCACCAAAACCGAGGGCTTGGTTTGGTGAGGTTTGTTAATAAATTTAACTTCAGGATAAGCCATTGGGCTATGAGGCAATTCCCATAAAAGATTCAGCGCATTACCCATATCATAATCTATCCCTCTGAATTTGCGAGAAATCTCTATTTTACTCCAATTCATTTCCGGCAGATCAATATTACGTGTTTTTTCGATGTATTTTATTAGAGAATCGCTTGCCAGTATAGCTCCATATTCACTCCAGTGAATACCGTATTTAGGAAATAAGGGATATTTTGATGTTTTTTTTAATGATTTAAAATATCGGTTGAAGTCAATATATTTTATGCCTAATTCATTACAACGTTGAGTATAATAATCATAATTAGAAATGGTTTTTTGTTGAGGGTTGTAAGCATCGGGTATGTATTCGGGGTAAAAACTTGCTTTACCCGGTTCGAATACTACAACCAAATCAATATTTTTTTTGGATTTGAGTTCTTGTTGTAAGAATTTAATTCTTTCGAGTTTTTTGTTTATGGTATTTTTACCGATAAAATGCCTGCCGATATATTCTAAAATATAATCTTCTTCAAACAAATAGCCTTTTTTGCCAACAATTGTACCTTCAGCATTGGCTTTATTGTAAATATAAAATTCTATGGTATTGTGAAGTCGTACAAAAAACTCCCGAAAACCGATGTTTTCCTCAAGGTATTTATTATATTGTTGTTGATATTTTTCAGAAAACCAGTCTGCAGTGGAAAACACAGGCTTTTCCATGGGGGTAAAAGCTCCACCTAATTGATTTAATTTTATTATAGGATATATTTTCTGAAGAACAGGAAGAAGTAAAACAATAAAAATCAATATAAATAAAAAGAATTTAATTTTTTTCATCCGGCTATTAATTATTAAAAACGGAAATAAATAAATGGATTAAATCCTGATGAATTAATGGAACTGATGCTTACAACCAGTAATAATAAAGCAATACCCGTAAAAACAAAATAGGTAGCAACTTTATGTGCCGGTTCATAAATATGAATCTGCCATTTTTCCATGCCTTTGATGATGCCCCAAAATGAAAAGAGTACTGCAAAAATTAAAATGAACCAAAATTTTTGGCTTATTTCGATATCGCTGGTTTGGAAATTAAAACTGAACATTTTACCAAGGAACTTCCATGCTAATGAAAGATTTTCGGATCGGAAAAATACCCAACCTATCATCGTAATCAGAAAAGTAAATAGTGTAGCCGGAAATTTTCCGATTTTTTGGAGCACTTTTAAAAGAAAGACCCTGTCAAGAATAAGAAAAAGGCCATGATAGGCACCCCAAAAAACAAAAGTCCATGCTGCGCCATGCCAAAATCCTGAAATAAGAAAAACAAAACAGAGGTTAAAATACATACGTTGTTTAGAAACCCTATTACCACCCAAAGGAATATATAAATAATCCCTCATCCAACGGCTAAGCGTCATGTGCCAGCGACGCCAGAATTCGGTAATGCTTTGTGAAATATATGGATTGTTAAAGTTTTCGGGGAAAACAAAACCCATCATTCGTGCCATACCTATCGCCATATCGGAATATCCTGAGAAATCAAAATAAATCTGAAAGGTATAGGCTAAAATTCCAATCCATGAAAGCGATGTGGTAAGCTGTTCGGGAGCAAGTGCAAATATCTGATCGGCAGTTTCGCCCATCACATTGGCAATTAAGACTTTTTTTGCCAACCCGATAATAAAACGGAAAAATCCGACAAGCCGGTTATCAATATTTTCCTTGGTTTCACGATTCAATATCTGATCGGCTATTTCATTAAACCGTATGATGGGTCCGGAAATAAGTTGGGGAAAAAATAAAATATACAAGGCATAATCGGTAATGTGCTTTAATGGAGGTTTGTCATTTCGATAAACATCAATCAAATAACTCATTTCATGAAACGTAAAAAAGGATATACCGATAGGTAGAATGACTTTTGTCCATTCAAATGGGCCTATTCCGAATTGAGTTAGGATATAATTAATATTTTCGATAAAAAAGTTGGCATATTTAAAATAAGCCAGCAAACCAATATTTACCGAAAGAGCAAGCGTAAGAAGCATTTTCTTTCGTTTCCCGGACGATCGAAAAATATATTTTGCGAAAAAGAAATCAGCTACAAGTGAAAAAAGAACAATTAAAACATAAACCGGGGCTCCCCAAGTGTAAAAGAACAGACTGGCAATGACTAACCAAATATTTTTTAACTTCTTTGGAACAAGATAGTAAACTAATAGAACAATTGGAAAAAAATATAATAGAAAGATGCTGCTGCTAAAAACCATATTAATAATTACAATAAAAAACTAATAATTACGCAATTAATAAGTATCTGTTATTTTAAAATAGATGAAATGTGTAAACATTTGTGAGCAAAAATAATGAAAAATATTAATGCTCATGATAATTAATTGGTAATAATGATAGTTTCTTTTTTATAAAATATTACAGACGGTTTTTACTTTCATGGAAAATACGGGAAAGGTAAATGCCTATAATTTCAGGTGCGTTTAACTAAATTCCACTTATAGAAGAGCGTTATAAGCATAAATATTCAGCTTGGAAGATAATTCAATATTAAATTATCAAAACTTATCATTTGCTACAACATTCTTTGTCTTTTGAGTTTCCTCAAATTTACCGCAATCCGTTTCCACCGTAAGTTCATCATAAGGTCTTTCAAAATCATCCATGGGAACTTTTAATGATTTATCAGCATAAATCTTTTTCATATAAATAGCCCAGATGGGCAAGGCCATGGTAGCTCCTTGTCCTAAAAGTATAGAACGAAAATGAACTGAACGGTCTTCATTGCCTACCCAAACGCCTGTTACTAAACTCGGAGTTAGCCCCATAAACCAGCCATCGGAATTATTTTGAGTGGTTCCGGTTTTCCCGGCAATGGGATTGGTTAATCCATATTTATAACGAATTCGAGCGCCGGTTCCGCTTTCAACCACGCCTTTCATCAATCCAAGCATAAGGTAAGCCGTTTGTTCGCTCATGGCTTCTTCTTGCTTGGGAACAAACTTGGAAATCACATTACCGTTTTTATCTTCAATACGGGTAATGAAAATGGGTTCGGTATAAATACCTTTGTTGGCATAGGTAGACATGGCTCCAACCATTTCAGATAGTTTAAGGTCGGCAGTACCAAGACAGATAGAATAAACGGGATCGATATGGCTTTTTACACCCATTTTTTGAGCTACTTTTATCACTGCTTCGGGGCCATATTGTTTAATCAGGTATGCTGATACCCAGTTGACGGAATTAGCCAAAGCCCATTTAAGGGTTACCATTTCGCCTTCGCGGTCGTGATCTGAATTTTGGGGGTTCCACACACTTCCATCATATAATTCAACGGTTTGTTGGACATTGGGTACTTTGGAGCAGGGTGAATATTCTCCTTCCTGCATGGCAACGGTATATACAAAAGGCTTAAAGGTTGAACCTACCTGACGTCGACCCTGCATCACATGGTCGTACTGAAAATTTGTATAATCAATGCCACCGACATAAGCCCTGACGAAACCGGTTTGAGGTTCCATTGACATTAATCCCGATTGTAAGAAGTATTTATAATATCGTATGGAATCCCAGGGCGACATAACGGTATCGCGATTGCCCCTCCATGTAAAAACACGCATTGGAGTTGGCTTATTGAAATTTTCCCGGATTTCATCGTTGGACAATCCGGCTTTTTTAAGTAACCGGTAACGGTCGGTGCGATGCATGGCGTCGGCCATTATTTTATCAATGACTGGTTTGCCTAAACGTGCATCAAAAGGTGCATCTTTTACACCTTTCCAGTGTTTGAAAAAAGCCGGCTGAAGTTCATTTTTTAGGTGCTCGCTAACGGCTTCCTCGGCATATTGCTGCATTTTGGAATTGATAGTAGAATAGAATTTCAGACCATCTTTATAGATGTCGTATTTTGATCCGTCGGGTTTGGGATTTTTATTGATCCATCCGAAAAGTGGATTGGTAGCCCATTGAATTGAATCATAATGATAATCCTGAGCATCCTCATAATCATCTTTATCTGGTTTGGACGCATACAATATTTTCCGAAGATATTCGCGGAAATAAGTTGCCAGTCCGGAGGTGTGGTCTTCCAGTTGATAATGCCGCATATCCAAAGGAATGACACGCAGGGAGTCGTATTGTTCCTGTGTGAGAAAATTATATTTCATCATTTGATGTAATACAACTTCTCTTCTTTTGATTGCTCTTTCGGGATTACGAACGGGATTGTACCATGAGGGTGCTTTTAAGATTCCGACAAGTAAAGCCGCTTCTTCAACGTTGAGCGAATCGGGGGATTTGTTAAAATAAGTCTTAGCTGCCGATTTCACACCAAAGGAAAGGCTTCCAAAATCAACGGTGTTGAAATACATGGCAAGGATTTCCTTTTTGGTATAGTTTCGTTCAAGTTTGGTTGCAACTACCCATTCTTTAAGTTTGATCAGAACGGTTTCGAAAAACGTACGGTCGGGCTTCCGGGGGAATAAATTTTTTGCAAGCTGTTGCGTAATGGTACTGCCACCACCTTTATTATCACCGGAAATCAATCCCCAGAATACACGGAAAACGGCTTTGGTATCTACGCCGGAATGACTGTAAAAACGTGAATCTTCAGTGGCAATCAATGCGTTTAATAGGTTGGGCGATAAATCGGAATAATGGGAGTTGGAACGGTTTTCGATATAATATTTGCCTAATAATTCCTGATCGGCAGAAATAACTTCGGAAGCAAGATTGCTTTTAGGGTTTTCCAGTTCCTCGAACGAGGGCATAAACCCCAGCAGGCCATAGGAAATGGCAGTGAATAATAAAGCAATAAAAATTAAAACTACACAATAAGATATCCAAAAACGTTTTTTCCAGTAGCTAAAATCTTTTGTCTTTGTCATGATTAATAATCAGTGATTTATAAATTATTGTTTTTCTATTCGTAACCCAATATCTTTGATGCCTGTTAAATTTTTTTGCCGCATTGCCTGCTGAAAACGAAATTTATACACTCCTTTCAATGGAAACCGGACTCCTTTTTTAAAAAGGATACGATTGTCTTTAATTTTTCCCAAGCCCTTTCCGAGCCATTTTCCGTCGGGTGCAGCAAGGATGCATTCTATGGTATCCTTGCTTACCTTTTGATTGGGATATTCTGTTTCCAGAAAAAATAAGATATTGCTGTATCTATAGTCTGTCGTATTGCGCAGATTTATATACAAATTGTTTACTGAACTTATATCGGAGATGGTAACCGTGAGAACTTTGATGTCGTTGATATCCCAACCTTTTTCTTTTACTGCAACACTGTCGTCGAAGATACGGTTTGAATCGCATGACATAAGGGGCGCAATTAAAACCCCAAGGATCAATAATTTTATTTTTTTGGTTATCATCATATACCGATAAAAATATAAACGTAAGTTATTTATCGAAGCGGTTAAGATCATCCTGGCCGACTCCATTTTCAAATTCTGTTTTTTGTTCTTTTGTCATGGCAAAATCTTCCAATTTGTCGGGCAAAATTCCCTTTGCATTTTTACTTACGATTTCAGCCACTTTATTAATTGGAATGGCAAGCATGTTGGACTGATCGTTGAGATAGGCATACCACATTATTTTTTTAAAAATATCTGTTTTCTGATGATTTGCTTCTCCTTTTTTGGTTTTCAGAACAATATCGCTGTTTGGAAATTCTTTTAACGCATCCTGGTAGGTGGCATATTCGTAGTTGAGGCAGCATTTAAGTTTGCCGCATTGACCTGCTAATTTCTGAGGGTTCAGCGAAAGTTGTTGAACACGGGCAGCATTCGTAGTAACAGAATTAAAGTTTGTGAGCCAAGTGCAGCAACAAAGTTCTCTTCCACAGGAGCCTAAGCCTCCCAAACGGCTGGCTTCCTGTCTTACGCCGATTTGTCGCATCTCGATCCTCGTTTTAAAATCATCGGCTAATAGCTTAATCAGTTCCCTGAAATCAATCCTTTCGTCGGCGGTGTAATAAAAAATGGCTTTGGTATCATCGCCCTGATATTCCACATCGTTGATTTTCATTTTAAGATTTAATTTCGCAGCGATTTCCCTGGCTTTGTACATGGTGGGATTTTCTTTTTCTACCGATGTTATCCATTTTTCGATGTCGGTTGTTCGGGCTTTGCGATATACTTTCTTAAAATCTTTTGTATTATAATTTATTCCACGACGTTTCAACTGAAAACGAACCACATCGCCCGTGGCGGAAATAATTCCTATGTCATGTCCGGGAGAAGCTTCTACGGCGACAATATCACCTATATGCAAATCCATATCAGGCGTTATCCTGAAAAAATCTTTCCGGTTGTTTTTGAACCGAATTTCCACACAGTCAAATAAAGCTTTGCTTTCGGGCAATGTAATGTTTTTCAGCCAATCGTAAACATCTAACTTGCACATTCCGTGACTGAAAGCTGATTCATTTTTTTGATAAATTTTAATATGATGGCTGCATCCTCTGGATAAAAAGGGATTGGTGTCTATATCATCTTGATTCTTGTCCATTTCAATATTCTTTAAGTGCAAAAGTAAACTTTTTTGAGATGGCTTTATTGTTTGCCTCTGCCGATTTTCAATAATTTGCTGCAAATAAGCGATAAATCCAGGAAAAGAACCGAAGCATTGGCATTGCGTTCGATGTGAAATATGGCTTTGTTGAATTCATCCGTAAACTGCAAAGCATTGCTCGCATTAATAAAAGCCGAAAATTTGGCGATGAATTCCATCTCTTCACCTTCGAGTTTGATGGTTGTTGGTGGCGTATATTGATAAAGCAGGCAATGGCGGATGGTTCGTAATCCATAGTTGAGAAAAGCTTTCTGTTTTTCCCTGCTAAATTTTGAAATTTCGGATATGATTTCAAGGTTTGGAGCTATTTTATTCTGGAAACAATGTCTCATCCACTGACGAAACAGGATAAAATTTTTCTTTTCTGTTTCGCTGTCGTTTAATAAATTAATAGCTTCAATATAATTGCCATTGGCCTGGTTGATAATTTGTTTTAATTCAACAGGGTCTGATTCATAATGCTGATGCAATTCCTGGTATAAATCATTATTGGCAATCTTTGGGATTTTTACCAATTGCGTTCTCGACAAAATGGTATTGATGATAACATCCTGGTTTTCGGAAATCAGTATAAAAAGTGTTTTTTCGGGTGGTTCTTCCAGAATTTTAAGGATTTTAGGAGCAGCCGAATGAAATAGCTTTTCCACCATCCAGATGATCATAATCTTGTATTCCGATTCAAAAGATTTATAACTAAGCGTTTTGATGATGTTGTTGCAGTCGTCGGCATTGATGATGCCTTGTTTTTTTTCGATATCAATTTTTTCGTACCAATCGGTGAGATTGATATAGCCGTTGTTTTCGAGAACCAGTTCGCGCCAGGGTTTTAAAAATTCCTTGCTGGTGGGCTTGTCGGACGAATCTTTTGTTTTGGATACAGGGTAAACAAAATGCAAATCCGGATGAATAAGTTTATTGAATTTGATGCAGGACGGACAATGCCCGCAGGAATCGTCTTCCTGCCGGTTCTGACAATTAATATACTGAGCATAAGCTAAAGCAAGGGGAAGCTTGCCACTTCCTTCCGGACCCAAAAACAACTGGGCATGGCTCACCCGCTGACTGCTTACGGTTTGAATTAATCGTTTTTTAGCATTTTCCTGACCAATAACCTGCTTGAATAGCATAAAGATAGCTTAGAAATAGATTTTTTCCAAAAGTAAAGAAAATTTCCAATGGTCTAAGCTCCCTGGAAAGAAACTGTATTTTTGGGGGCACAAAGTTTTGCTGTGACGAACTCACGGTTCAATCGTGCAATATTTGTAACTTTAATCAATTTAGGACATTCCGCTTCGCAGGCATAAGTATTCGTACAGTTTCCAAAGCCTAATTTATCCATAGTATCCACCATGTTCTGAACTCTTTCCATCGCTTCGGGCAATCCCTGGGGCAGGAGGGCGAGGTGGGAAACCTTTGCAGAAACAAACAACATGGCGGAAGCATTTTTACAGGCAGCAACACAGGCACCGCAACCGATACATGCAGCGGCATCCATGGCAAAGTCGGCTTTGTATTTGGGAATAGGGGTGGAGTTGGAATCGGGAGTACCACCGGTATTGACAGATATATAGCCACCGGATTGGATTATGCTATCAAAAGCGGTGCGATCAACCATCAGATCTTTGATTACCGGAAAGGCCCTGGCTCGCCAGGGTTCCACAACAATGGTAGCTCCATCCTTAAATTTGCGCATATGCAACTGGCAGGTGGTGATGGCATCGTCGGGACCATGCGGGCGTCCGTTGATATACAAACTGCACATTCCGCAAATGCCTTCGCGGCAATCGTGATCAAAAGCGACGGGGTCTTCATCTCTGAGAATCAACTGTTCGTTCAGGATGTCGAGCATTTCGAGAAAGGATGTGCTTGACGAAATGTCCGACAGTTTATATTTTACAAACTTTCCTTTTGATTTGGCATCTTTCTGTCGCCAGATTTTTAGCGTAAAGTCCATGGTTAAGTTTATTTATAGTTACGTTGTTTTACTTCAATATTTTCGTAAATCAAAGGTTCTTTGTTCAATAAAGGTTCTTTTCCTTCGCCCTGGTATTCCCATGCGGCGGTGTACATAAAATCATCATCGTTGCGAAGAGCTTCACCTTCCGGGGTTTGATATTCTTCGCGGAAATGTCCTCCGCAGCTTTCGTTGCGATGAAGAGCATCTTTGGCTAATAATTCACCCAGTTCCAGAAAATCGGCTACACGACCGGCCTTTTCCAGTTCAGTGTTCATTGCATTGAGTTCACCGGGAATTTTAACATCATTCAGGAAAGCTTCCCTTATTTTTATGATTTTTTCGATGCCTTGTTTCAAACCGGCTTCCGTGCGTCCCATGCCTACGTGCTCCCACATTGCTTTTCCTAATTCTTTATAAAAATGGTCAACGGTGTGGCTTCCATGGATATTTAACAGTTTTTCCAGATGGCTTTTAACCCCGTTTTCGGCTTCAACAAATTCGGGCAAACCGGTTGATAATCGCGGAGTATGTATTTCGTTGGCAAGATAGTTTTGAATAGAATAGGGAAGCACAAAATAGCCGTCGGCAAGCCCCTGCATCAGAGCCGAAGCCCCGAGACGGTTAGCGCCATGATCCGAAAAATTGGCTTCTCCGATAACAAACAGCCCGGTAATATTCGACATCAATTCATAATCAACCCAAAGACCGCCCATGGTATAATGAACGGCAGGATAAATCATCATTGGGTTGGCATAGGGATTTTCATCTACTATTTTTTCGTACATCTGGAAAAGATTGCCGTAGCGTTCCTCTATCACGTTTTTGCCTAGTCTTTGAATGGATTCTTTAAAATCAAGATAAACGGCAAAACCTGTTTCGCCCACGCCGTAGCCGGCATCGCAACGTTCCTTGGCTGCCCTCGAAGCCACGTCGCGGGGGACAAGGTTTCCATAAGCCGGATATCTTCTTTCGAGATAATAATCACGGTTTTCTTCGGGAATATCGTTTGGATTTAATTGTTTCTTACGAATTTGTTCGGCGTCGTTTTTATTTTTCGGAACCCAGATACGCCCGTCGTTGCGGAGGCTTTCGCTCATCAGCGTCAGTTTCGACTGTGATTCTCCATGCACGGGTATACAGGTAGGATGTATCTGTGTAAAACAAGGGTTGGCAAAGCATGCTCCTTTTTTATAGGCTTTCCAGATAGCGCTGGTATTTGATCCCATGGCATTGGTGGAAAGGAAGAAAACATTTCCATAACCACCCGTAGCTAACACCACGGCATGTCCGAAATGACGTTCCAGTTCACCGGTGATGAGATTCCGGGTAATGATGCCGCGCGCTTTACCGTCAATCATTACCAATTCCTGCATTTCATGGCGGTTATACATCGTTACGCTACCTTTATGTATCTGGCGGCTCAGGGCTCCGTAAGCGCCTAATAAAAGCTGCTGGCCGGTTTGTCCGCGGGCAAAAAATGTTCGCGAAACCAAGGCACCCCCAAAGGAACGATTATCCAGCAACCCGCCATAATCGCGGGCAAAAGGAACTCCCTGTGCCACGCATTGATCAATGATATTGTTGCTGACTTCGGCAAGCCGGTATACGTTGGCTTCGCGTGAACGGTAATCGCCTCCTTTAATGGTGTCGTAAAAAAGCCGGTAGATGCTGTCGCCGTCGTTCTGGTAATTTTTTGCAGCATTGATACCTCCCTGGGCGGCAATGCTGTGAGCGCGGCGAGGGCTATCCTGGTAACAAAATACTTTTACATTAAAGCCTAATTCGCCAAGACTTGCCGCCGCCGAAGCTCCGGCAAGACCGGTTCCTACGACAATAATATCTAATTTTCGTTTGTTGGTAGGATTTACCAAATTAATGTGCGACTTATAATCAAGCCATTTATCGGTCAATCTGCCGGATGGGATTTTTGGGTTTAACTCTGCCATTTTAGTTGATAGTTGATAGTTGTTGGTTGATAGTTGATAGGAAAAAATAATAAAATGGTTTATTCCACAGGATAATAAATTTTAGTGAGCCATTTTGCCGGGTCTTTTTCGGTAGCCGGGTCGGTGATGTATTCTTCCCAGGGAGCGCCAGTTATTTTCAGGCTATTGGCCGTAATGAATTTGTTTGCTGCCTGGTGAGCAATTTCAGTTCCTTCATACAAACCATAATAGTCAACTACGACCACTTTACCAGCTTTCAGTTCTCCGGTTTTTATTCTACCTTCCGGTTTTGTCTTTGTTATGGCAGGTATGCAGGCTTCCATGTCGAATATGTTCCCCTGCCAGCTATGGTAAATAACAAAAGGAGGCTGAGTGAATGGAATATTGGATTCTTTCATGAATGCCATAATCTCGCCATACATTTGCCCGATTTTCTGGCTGATGGTTGATACGGAACAGGTGTCGGTTATGCCGAAGTATGGAGTTGTTTTGATTTTTGAAATTTCAACTTTCAGTGGCGACATGCTTTCGCAAATGGCCTTCATAGAATGCAGTCCCTGTTCAAACTGCTTACCGACCATCGTTTTCATTAATAATCCCAGATAACGGTTGATGGGGTTGTTTCCTAAATCGCCATCCATCTGCCAGGTTACTTTTGTTCCTCCATCCACTTTATCGAAAAAGAATTTGGATAATGATTTTTCATTTTCCATAAAGATCATTTCCATGCAAATGGAATCGTAAGCTGCGCAGGCTGTAATGGTAAGGCTGCCCGTACCCACGTTCGTATTTTTGCTATCCCATTTATAGCTGGCGCCAACACCCATCGGACAGTTGTTGTAGGTAAGTTTCATGGAAGTATCAATTTTGTGCCATGGCGACCATTTTTCCCAGTTTTTCAGGTAATTCACCTGGTTATATGCCACTTCGGGGGAAGCTTTGATGAACAACGAACGCTCGATTTGTATTTTGCGCGGAAGTATGAATCCGATGATTGCCAGCAAAACAATGATGCCTGCAATAATAATCAGTACGCGTATAAATGTTTTCATAAATCAGGGTTTTAAAAATTTATCCAAACTTACAAAAAATTATTTTATCCTGATGAAAAAGAACAAAAATGATATTTTTTTGGGAGAATTATTTTTATGGTAACAAACAGCGCCTAAAGTTCGGGGTGGCTAAATTGCCTAACGTTTTTATCCGCCTTTCAAGTATTCCGGACAATAGTAGTATGCTTTGCGCATCATTCAAGTTCTAAAACAATCCGTATATTCTCTTTGACCATTTCAGCCAAATCCGCTGGCAGGTTTCCAATTTTTTTAATCAGTCTCTTATTATCAATAGCCCGAAGTTGATCTATCATGATGTCGCAATCCTCAAGCATATTTGCAGTCCCCCTCATTAAATGCACTCTCAATATTTCTGCATCTTTATTTATGTTAGTAGTAATAGGACAAATTATCGTTGAAGGGTGCGGAATTTTGTTGAGAAGGTTTGTCTGTATAGCAAGTACTGGCCTTGTTTTTCCTGTTTCGGTGCCAATTTGAGGATTCAGATCGGCAATCCAGATTTCAAATTGTTTAATCTGCATACCCAAGCTCCTCAAATTCTTTAAGTACAGCAAGAGAATCCGTTTTCACTAATTCAGATTCTTTTCTGAGTTTTTTCTCAAGAATTATTCTCTTCTGGAATTTGTTGTAGAACTCAATTGCCTCATTGATATACCTGTTTCTGGGTTTTTTCATTAAGGCTAAAATCTTTTCGGTTTCACCGAAGATAGATTCGTCAATTTTCAAGGATACCGTTTTCATTTGTTATTAATTTTATAATTTATTGGTCAAATGGAATATCCATAAAATATCATTTTCGGTTTGTTTGGACATTGTCCTTATGGATATTTCATGATATTTCTAATTGGTACCGCAAAGGTATGTCATTTTAGTATTTACTGCAAGTATTCCAAATAAAAATTTGCATAAATCGTTACGAACCTACAATTGCTTTAGCGCCATAAATTCCTAACGTTTTTATCCACCTTTCAAGTACTTTAGGTGCTCACTTAAAAGGGACTCCACCCTAGCCTTTATTTTTTAAGTTAAGCACTTTAAAAATCGTGACTATGATTCATTCAGCTTTACACGCCTTACAAACCTTATAAACTTTACAAACTTTATAAACTTTATAAACCTTAGTCATCCCGAATCGCTTCGCTTCCCGATGAAGAATCGCTAAATCGTTCCTCCTAAGTGATTCTATATCGGGACTTCGCTTCGCTCAGCTTTATGAACTCTAAGTGCTTTAGCTCACTTCAGTCGCCTTTCATACGAAAGCCGTAATTCTTTATCTTTGCCCAAAATTTCTCAGACATTCGGAGCAATCTTTTTCCCGGATTATTGTTTAGAAGGGTTGTCTGTTGTTTGACAAAATAATGATATAATGAAAGTTTTCAAGTTTGGCGGGGCAAGCGTTAAAAATGCCGGAGCCGTTAAAAATGTGGTAGAAATTCTTAAAAGATATCCCAACCAGCAAATCATGGTGGTGGTTTCGGCTATGGGCAAAACCACCAATGCCCTCGAGGAGTTGACGCGGCTTTATCATGAACGAAACAAGGGCTGGAAAGAAGTTTTGGGAAATATTCGCCGTTTTCATTTCGAAATCGTTGCCGGACTTTTTCAGGATACTTCGCTTGTCAATCAGGAATTAAGTGCATGGTTCGATGCTTTGGAAAAACTTCTTGAAAAAAGACCGTCGAAAAACTATGATTATGAATACGGACGGATCGTGACTTTCGGGGAATTATTTTCTACCTGCATTGTCAATTGTTATCTTAACGAGAATCAGATTCCTTCGCGCTGGTTTGATGCACGGAAAGTGATACGAACCAATGCTTCGTACCGCGATGGCAAGGTGGATTGGAAGCTGACCGAAAGCATGATCAAGGAAGAAGTTCTTCCTCATTTTCAGGATACGACTAACGAAAAAATCGGGTTGACTCAGGGATTTATCAGCAGTACCACCAAAAACCGGACGACGACACTTGGGCGCGAAGGTTCCGATTATACGGCGGCTCTGTTTGCTTATTTCCTCGATGCCGAAGAAGTGATCATCTGGAAAGATGTGCCAGGACTGCTCAATGCCGATCCAAAGTATTTTCCCGAAGCCCGGAAATTAGATAGCATTTCGTATCGCGATGCCATCGAATTAGCCTATTATGGCGCCAGTATCATCCATCCCAAAACCATTAAACCGCTTCAGAACAAGGAAATCCCTTTACGGATAAAATCGTTTATCGCTCCCGGCGATGAAGGTTCCGTTATTTGTGGCAATATCCAGTCCGAGACCCGCATTCCTTGTTATCTTTTTAAAACAAATCAGTTGTTGATTTCTATTTCTCCTAAAGATTTCTCATTTATTGCCGAAGAAAATCTTTATGCCATTTTTGGAATATTTGCCCGTTACCATGTGAAAATAAACCTGATGCAAAATTCGGCAATCAGCTTTTCGGTTTGTACCGATAATGATCCTAAAAATGCCCAGGCTGTTATCAAATCGTTGCAACGGAAATTTAATGTCAGGTACAATCAGAATCTGGAGCTGATTACCATCCGGAATTATAACCAGGAAACCATAGCCAAAGTAGTTCGCGGACGGAAAATTATCCTCGAACAAAAGAGCCGGCTTACGGCACAGATTATTGTAAGTGTGGAATAAGTGCCTAAAATGCCTAAAGTGATCTAAAGTGCCTAAAGTTTTGATCCATCTTCCAAGTACTTTAGGCACTCCGAACTTTAGGCACTTCTTTTTATGCCTTTTCTTTCCAATTCCACCAAAGCAGTTTTTCCTTCTCCCGCAGGTGTTCCTCTGTTTCTGCATAGTAAACGGCACAGCGGAATACATACAACAGGCATCTGTCCTGTATCATCCCAGCCTTTTGGTTCGATAGTTCGAAAAGTTTTTCCGGCGATTTACCTTTCAAATCGTCAACATTGCGGATATCAATATTCCATAGGTCATTGGCAATGGATCGGCCTACACCGGGGATTTGCTGCAAATCTTTTAGTTGTTCGTTTTTGGTCATAGAAAACAAAAATAGAAAAATTTTGGTTTGATTGGAAGGGGCTGAGTGGAATTGCAAATTCTGCTTCGTTCCGGGCAGAAAAACATTTGTTGCCCAAATGGGGTTATAAAGCTATGCTTGATCTGTATAGAAAAATAGCTCCGCATCTTAATGAACCGTCCTGATTTAATCGGGATGGTGTGAGAGGCTCTCCCCGTCAGTTCAGCTGGCGGGTAAAACTGCTTGATTACAAGCAATTATGGTTTTAATTTTAAATACTCATCAATCAAGTTAATTAATGCCTCGCGATTCCCAGCCAGTAATCTTACATTTTCATCTTTTTCAATTATTTTACAAATTTCTTCTGGGTCAATAAATGGAAATTCTTTAAGTCTTGTTTTAGACGACTTTAAATGATTTGAAATTATCTCTTTGAGTTTCATCCTATTTTCTTCTGGAATATCTAAGAAATCTCTTGTTTCTCTTCGATGTATCAAATCATTCTTTCTTCTCAAATTCAATCGTGAAAGCTCTAAAATCTCTTCAAGAATTTCTCTGTCAGATCTCTTGACTGATGTGTCGCCACTTTGGGATGTTTCAGCATATTTGGAAATAATTCTATTTATTTTTTCTTCTAAATGCGGCCAAAAAACCTTAAATACTTCATTGAATACTTTATCGGTTAATTTATTTTCATTACATTGTCCATTTATATTGGACATAAGTTGTTTAATGTCGTCTTGATTGAATTTAGTTGTTTGAAATGTTGAAAGGGGCCCGGTCAAATCGGGATTGTCTAATTCTATCATTATTGGGCATACTTTACTTTTATCGAGTTTGTTTGAAAGTGCGCCGGCCTCGAACATAATCCACTGACTTTTTAGATTTTCTTTAGTCAATATTATTATTCCGACATTACACTCAGACAACTTTTTTGATATTTCATTTTCCCATTTTGCGCCTTTTTCAATGTCAGAAGGAGTAAAATATGGCTTAATACTCTGAATAACAGTAGGCATCCAATCTTTAAAGATTTCACCTATTTGTTTACTTAATTGTCCTGACCAGCTTATAAAAACATTCATATTATATAATTTTTTATGGCAATTAATTGTTTTTAACTTATTTATACCCCCTGAATTTTTCAGGGGAATACATCCATTTTAATGAATAACTCTGAAAAATTCAGGTTTTATTTATAAAGGAAAATTAATTCTGTTAAAAAAAGATCATCATACGGTGATTTTATTTTTTGCAAAATTTTTGTGATAACGAATGCATAACCATAATTATGTCGGTTGTTTCGTAATTAACTATCGTTTTCCGCCTACAAATATAAAAATATTTTAAATATCCAAATTATCTAACGGACTTTTTATTTTGTCGAAACCGTTGGTGCTATGTCTTAAAATAAACCCTGTCAGAGTTATAATCCAGGTAGAGTTTCCCAATTCGCCTCAATTAGCATTTTCAAATCTTCAAATTCTCAAATCTACCAACTGCCAACTGTCTACTGCCTACTGCCTTCCGCCTACTACAATTTCTTTTTCGTCCTTCTTCCCCGTCTTCCTTGTTGCCGAATTCACAATCACCCTTGCTGTTTTGTATTTGGTGTAAACATCCGGGTTTTTGCGGCGGATGGTTTCTACCAATTTATCCATTTTTACCAGGATGGCATCGGCGGCATCCATTTCTGTATCTAAGTTAATAGTAGCCACTTTTTTATTGCCGATATTTTCGCGGCTTTTGGGTATCAGCTTTTCGAATGTCTTAATTTTTTCTTTTACAGCGGTAAGCATTTCGGGAGTAAGGCTAAAGTCCGTTAGTTTATCTGCCATTTCTTCGATGATGCCGATTATCATACGGCAACGGCTGACAAAAAGGGTATCGGCAGTTTCCCGCAAAGCGCTGGGCGTAAAATGGATTCTGTTTATAAGGTCATCATCATTATTAATGGTAGCCCAGCCTTCGGCAAACGACATATATTCGCATACATCATCGGTTATTTCGCCTTTCAGCCTTTTTTTTTCGGGACCCACAGGTAAAATTTTTATATCTGCCGCATCTAACTTTACGTTTATTTCCGTAAGGATACCTTTGAATTGGGTATGTTTGTCCTGGAAACCCGGTACAGCATATAATACCCCGCTGTTTTCATCTGCAACGCCGTCTGTTGACATAAACATGCGGCACTTGTCAATAGTAATAGCTTTCATTTTTTAATTGTTTTAATGTATATATCGTACTAATCAATTAGTCTCAAATTTTTTGTAAAGCTTTGGAAATTTAAGCTGATGATTCAGGAATTTTACCGGCTTACCGTTTATCCGGTAACATTAGCAGGATAAACAAAAATGGAACTTTGCCGTTCGTAATACTTACCTAAGGGCATCACGACTTTAGTTTACAATATGAAAACCTTAGCCGGAAGCATAAAAACCTTAGTTAACTGCTCTTAACCATTAGCTAACCACTCGAAAACCTTAGCTAACCATTCAAAAACATTAGTTAACCGTTCGAAAACATTAACTAGCGACATGAAAACCCTTGTTAGCGACCCTCCGGAGGCTTCTGAAGTGTTTTACACCCCATATATTGTGTTTTACGGTAGGCATTGGAAGATTTTTAGCACTCATTTTATGTTTTTCAGTACTCCTAATAAGATTTTCAGTACTCATAAGGTGTTTTTCAGCGTGTATGTTGACTTTTGAGCACATGTTAGACGTTTTACACCCCTTAAAACATGTTTTTAAGGGTATATTTTGCGTTTTACAGTGCGTAATAGACGTTTTCACAGGCTTACTGTAGACTTTATCAGTGTTTCCAATAGCTTTACAATAATACAAAGAACAAAAAACGATTCTCCCTGCAAACCTTACAGGGGCTACTTTAACAGGCTGGCTTTCTTTTTTTAGTTTATCTATAGATTATGTAACCCTCTTTTTATCTTATTTTCGGAGCCAAATCTAATAAATAATTTCGATTACCAAATATTTATTTTAAAATAACTTGAATATTATTTAAAAAGATGGTTTTTTGCAACCATAGTTATTGCAAAACGCGTATAAATTTAAAAATCTCAGCTAATTATTTGCCATCTGAGGATGATTTTCCATAGGCTGGATTTTTGATTAAAAAGCGGGAATTTCATTCGGTGCAGGCAGGGTACCGATAGTTATCTGAAAATCGTCAATAAAAGCATGATCTTTGCCATTATACCAGATATAGATGTGAACCTGTTTATTTTCTATTTTCTTGTCCGCTTCAAAAGTCAGTTTAAGTTGTTCCCATCCGTTTTTTACCTGGTTTACGTAATTACATGCGATATAAAAATCGTTGGAATTTTCGATGGTTGCAACGATAAAGCAGTTTTTATCGGATGATTTTTTCCAGAGGGTAACTTCATAATGATTGCCGGGTTTTACATTCTCCAATATTATACCACTGCCCCAGGGATGACCTTGATCAAGAAACTGGCAATACTTGCCCGAAAAGGCTGTGGAATTGCTCCGATTGTTGTTATAATTAAATTTGTATTTGGTATTGGTTTCGAAGCAGGTGCTATCCTTCGATAAATTTTCCATATCACATTTGATCTCTTCATAATGATATAAATGATGAAGCTTATCCTGGTCAATACTGAGCTTATAAACCACATCGTACGCCGATTGGTATATCCTTTTGATTCCAATGGTCGTTTGGCCAAAGCTATTATAGTAATTAATCCTGTTTTTTATTTTCTGGTTAAAATCTTCCTCTTTGGCGTCGGTGGCATCCAAAGCTCCGTATACATAAAATTCCTTGTATTTTGTAAGGATATCCGGCAAGCTAATATCATAGTTCCATTTCTGATACTTTCCTATAAAAGGAACATAAAAATAGGTATCTGGATATAGTTGATTTAACCTTCCGAAATACAAATCTCTGTACTCTCCGGTCCATCCTGCCGAAAAGTATATCGAATATGCTAACGTGGAAGACCCGAAGTAATTAGGAATAATCAGGATGGGTTTTTCGTAGAGATTTTCTTTTATAAAATGATATGCATCCATCCGGGATTCCCGGTGGAATTTATATTTAATATTATGCCTGATTAAGCTGGTTAACCCAAATCCAAGGATGATAGCCAGGATAGTATACGACAATATTTTTATTCCCTTTGCACTAAATGATTTGTAATAAAGGTGATAAGTTGCTCCCGATTCGTAAATAACATAAGTGGTGAGCATCATCGAGGGGATTAAATACCGGAACGCAAAATGCTTGGCTGTTAATGCAATCTGAAAAGTAAAGACAATGGCAATAGCAAGGAAAAACAGGAATGTTTTATCTTTCTTTTTTTTGATGAAAAATAAATATATCACAGTAAAAATAGAAAATAGGTAGGCTATGGAAAAGAATATTTCGGTGCTGAATATTTTTTTAAGATTTTCCTCAAATAAGTTAATGTCAACAATTTTTGCGGCTCCCTTGCCATAATTTCCAGCATGGAAAATGAGTCCGTTCACCCAGGAAATAAATCTTTCGTGCTGAATTACGGCTGGAAATGCTATGACTAAGGCTAAAAAAACTGTGATGAGAAGATAGTATAAACGATATTTATTTTTTGAAAATAATAACAAAGGTATAATGATGAGTGGTATAAATGTCATTTTAGTCGCCAACCCGATAGCTGCTATTATGGAAAAATAAATAACAATTTTAATTTCACTCACGGCTTCTTTTCTCAACAATAATAAGAGGATAATATACCAGATCATAATAATGATCAGAAAACTTTCGGGACAAATGATGGTGGTCAAGTTAAGAATTTCTAAAGATACAAAGGGACAGAGCTGTAGGAAAAAGGATAAAATCAGATTGCCGGTGTATTTATAGACAAAAAAGCCTAAGCACAACAACGATAATAAAGTCGCAATAATCAGAGAAATCCTGAAGGATAAAATATACTTTTCGGGGTTTAACAAAAAATCGTCCATCAGGCTAACATTATTCCCAGTGAGCCAATGTGTGATTTTTACAACCATGGCGCCATAAATGTAAAGGCTTGTTGCCGGGCTTTCAATACTCAGTAATTTATATTGCCCACTTGCCAGATTTACTGAACTGATCAGGTGAATATATTCCGGGTCAACCGTACGGATTGATGCTAATTTAGTTTCCTTTACATTGTATAAAAGGGCTAAAAATAAGATGAACGGGATTAAAAAAAGAAGACTTTTTTTAAGAAATGGTACTTGTTGCATTATTAAAGAAATGATGTTAAAGTGGTTTATTCGGAGTTAATAATATTTTCAAAAGTTATGTGCTCACCTTTTTAATATTGCCAAATCCTTTTATATATCAGATAAATAGCTTGTTTTATAATAAATGAATGCTAAAAAATAAAGATTTTTTATTCATTGCACAAATATAATTAGAAAGAGATAATAGCTGAGGTTTTGCTAAAAAATAATAAATAATATTTGAGATGAGCAATGAAAATGAGAGGGGCTGAATGTAATACAAAAAAGCCACCTAAAAATAAGTGGCTTGTGATTTGTTTCCTTGCTGGATTCCGGTAAACCGGAAGATTCCTCTGATTAATCTTGTTTTGAATACCTGGAAAGGCTCTAATCAAGAGAGTTGAAAATAAATAAAAAAAGCCACCTAAAAATAAGTGGCTTGTGATTTGCTCCCCCTCCTGGACTTGAACCAGGGACCCTCTGATTAACAGTCAGATGCTCTAACCAACTGAGCTAAGGAGGAATGTTTTTTTTCTTTCAAAAACTTTGGCAAAATTAAACAAAGAGATGATATAAACAATATCTTTGCCAAAATTTTTTAATATTCAATAAAACAATATTTTTATGGTAAGTGTGCTTGGCATTGGTAATGCGTTAGTTGATGTTTTAATTCGCCTTGATTCGGATGATGTTTTAAAAAAGTATCATTTAGGGAAGGGTAGTATGCAATTAGTTGAGGCTGATTTATCAACGGAAATTTTATCAAATACTACTCAATTTCATCAGGAACATTCTTCGGGAGGTTCGGCGGCAAATACTATTCATGGACTAGCAAATCTTGGAATAAAAACATCTTTTATAGGTAAAGTCGGTGATGATTCCAAGGGTGAGTTTTTTACTAACGATATGAAAAAGGCAGGAATTGAGCCTTTGCTTTTCAAAGGAACGACGAACACCGGTTGTGCGATTGCTCTTATTAGTCCCGATACCGAACGAACTTTTGCAACCTATCTTGGAGCTGCCATAGAGCTTAGTCCGGAAGATCTTAGCCATAAACTTTTTAGTGGTTATGACTATTTCCATATCGAAGGATATTTGGTTCAAAACCAAAAACTGATAGAACAGGCTCTTAAATTAGCGAAAGCAAATCAATTAACGATATCTCTTGATTTAGCCAGCTATAATGTTGTAGAGCAGAATCTCGATTTCTTGAAGGAAATGGTAAAGAAATATGTTGATGTCGTTTTTGCCAACGAAGAAGAAGCTCGTTCATTTACTGGAAAAGAACCGGAAGAAGCTATAAATATACTCGCAGAATCCTGCTCGATTGCCGTCGTAAAAACAGGCAAAAACGGATCGTTAGTAAAAGAAAACGAAAATCTTTATCCTATTCAGCCGATAAAAGCGACAAGTTTTGATACTACCGGGGCAGGCGATTTATATGCTTCCGGCTTTCTGTTTGGTTTGTCTCAGGGTTTTTCGTTGGACAAATGTGGCAGTATCGGTTCGGTACTTGCCGGAAAAGTCATCGAAATACTTGGTGCAAAGTTACATAAAAATGCCTGGAAAGAATCGAAATCACTCATTTCAGGCATCTGATTTTTAACGTTTATTCTTCACAAAAACTCGGATTCTGTAATAAAGCTTAATCCGATGACCAAAAATTTTTTAATTACAGAATTTTAATAACTTTGCAACCTCCATTTTTGTATTTTTTAAACTAAATATTAACCACTCTCATGAAGGTATATCAAACAAACGAAGTAAAAAACATAGCACTTATAGGCGGGGCTAAGTCGGGTAAAACCACTTTGGCAGAAGCCATGCTTTTTGAAGGCGGAATTATAAATCGCCGCGGAACAATCGAGGATAAAAATACTGTTTCGGATTACAAGGAAATAGAACTTGAACGTCAGAATTCAGTATATTCGAGTATATTATACACAGAATTCAACGGAAAAAAAATTAATATCATTGATACTCCCGGATTTGATGATTTTATAGGCGAAGTAGTGGCAGCTCTTAAGGTTGTGGATACTGCCGTAATGGTTATCAATGCCCAAAATGGAGTAGAAGTCGGTACCGAAATATCCTGGAGATATACCAATCGCGATCATACGCCTGTTATATTTGTTGTAAATCAATTGGAACATGAAAAAGCTAATTTTGATGAAGCTATTCGTGAAATGAAAGCTCAGTTTGGTCCTAATGTTACCATTGCACAATATCCGGTACATACAGGTCATGGATTCAATTCAATCATCGACCTGTTGCAAATGAAAATGTTGCAGTTTCCCGAAGGCGGAGGTAAACCTACTGTTACCGATATACCTGAAGCAGAAAAGAAAAAAGCTGAAGACCTTCATAGTATTTTGATTGAAAATGCAGCCGGAAATGATGATGAATTAATGGAAATCTTTTTTGATAAGGGTTCATTAACTGAAGAGGAAATTCAAAAAGGCTTAAAACTTGGAATTATCAACCGTGGAATCTTCCCGGTATTTTGCATTTCTTCCAAATTAAACATGGGTATTAACCGTTTGATGGAATTTATTTGCAATTCAGTACCTTCGGCTAACGAAATGCCATTGACTAAAACTACCGAAGGCAAGGAACTTAAATACAATGTTGCCGAACCAACCTGTGCGTTTGTTTTTAAAACTTCTATCGAGTCGCATCTTGGAGAAATATCTTTCTTTAAAGTATATTCCGGTGAGATTACAGAAGGGATGGACATGATTAATGCAAATAAAAACAGCAAAGAAAGAATAACACAGTTGTTTGCTTTTGCCGGAAAAAACCGTGAAAAAGTTGAAAAAATCGTAGCCGGCGATATTGGTGCAACCATTAAATTAAAAAGTACGCTTACAAACCATACGCTCGATTCTCTGAAAAATTCAGATGATATAATTGAACCAACAATCTTCCCCGAACCCAAATACAGGGTTGCCGTTAAAGCTAAAAATTCGGCTGATGATGAAAAATTAGGGGGACTGCTCAATGAAATGAACAAGGTGGATCCGACTTTATTGACAGGCTATTCCAAAGAATTGAAACAATTGATTTTACAGGGACAGGGCGAACTTCACCTGAATATTGTTAAGTGGCATCTTGAAAAACTTAACAAAATTGAAGTGGATTATTTATCTCCAAAAATTCCTTATCGTGAAACCATTACTAAGGTGGCAAAATCAATGTATCGTCATAAAAAACAATCGGGCGGCGCTGGTCAGTTTGGTGAAGTTCATATGCTGATACAGCCTTATTCCGAAAATATGGTTCAACCTACCGAATTTCCTATCCGTGGCAAACAGGAAGAAGCTTTGCCCTGGGGCGGTAAGTTGCAGTTTTATAACTGTATCGTTGGTGGCGCTATAGACGCTCGTTTTATGCCTGCTATCCTTAAAGGTATCATGGAAAAAATGGAAGAAGGTCCGTTGACAGGCTCTTATGCCCGCGATATTGCTGTTTATATTCATGATGGCAAAATGCACCCGGTGGATTCCAATGAAATTTCCTTCAAATTAGCCGGACGTAATGCCTTTAGAGAAGCGTTTAAAAATGCCGGACCTAAAATCCTTGAACCCATTTACGATGTGGAAGTGATAGTGCCAGAAGATAAAATGGGCGACATCATGACCGACCTTCAGGGACGTCGTGCCGTTATTATGGGTATGGAAAGCGAAGGTAACTATCAGAAAATTAAAGCAAAAGTTCCTTTAGCAGAAATGAATAAATATTCTACCGCCATAAGTTCAATGACCAGCGGAAGAGCTACGTATGGAATGAAGTTTGCCGAATATACACAGGTTCCTATGGATGTTCAGATAGCTTTACTTAAAGCTTACGAAGAACAGGAAGCCGAAGAAGAATAGTTCATTTTTCTTATTTTATAAAGCCCGCCCCTTAAATGGGTTGCGGGCTTTTTTGTTTTTTTAACCGGAAAAATTCCCCTTTCATTAAACTTTTATACATCAAAATTGTTTACATTTAAAAATAAACTATACGATTAATTTTTTTATCTTTGCAACGTCTATTTTTAATTAATCTAAATAATCCGAAATGGCAAAAGAGGCAAATAATATATTGGAAGAAGTAACCCGTGAAGATTATAAATATGGATTTTATACTGATATAGAAATGGATATGGCTCCAAATGGGCTCAGTGAAGAGATCATCCGTTTTATTTCTGCCAGAAAAAATGAACCGGAATTTTTACTCGAGTTTCGTCTGAATGCCTATCGCAAATGGCTGACGATGCAGGAACCGACATGGGCACATCTGCACCATCCACCCATTAATTATCAGGATATTATTTATTATGCCGCTCCCAGGCAAACTACCCAGTTGGATAATATTGATAAAGTGGATCCGGAACTTATTAAAACATTTAATAAATTAGGAATATCACTCGAAGAACAAAAGCGACTAACCGGTGTAGCCGTTGATGCGGTGATGGATAGCGTTTCTGTAAAGACTACTTTCAGCGATACCCTATCAAAGCTGGGTATTATTTTTTGTTCATTCAGCGAGGCTGTCCAGAAACACCCTGATTTGATAAAGCAGTATTTGGGTTCAGTAGTCCCGTCAGACGATAATTTTTTTACATCGCTCAACTCCGCCGTATTTACCGATGGTTCTTTTTGTTATATCCCCAAAGGAGTACGTTGTCCTATAGAACTTTCTACCTATTTTCGTATCAATGCCGCCCGAACCGGACAATTTGAACGCACACTTATTGTTGCCGACGAAGGCGCTTACGTAAGTTATATGGAAGGTTGCACGGCTCCACAGCGCGATGAAAACCAGTTGCATGCGGCTATTGTGGAAATTATAGCCATGAAAGATGCCGAAGTGAAATATTCTACGGTTCAAAACTGGTATCCGGGTAATAAAAAAGGTGAAGGTGGCATTTACAATTTCGTTACCAAGCGTGGGATGTGCAAAGGCAATCATTCAAAAATTTCCTGGACTCAGGTCGAAACCGGCTCAGCAATAACCTGGAAATATCCGAGCGTTATTCTTATGGGCGACAATTCTGTCGGAGAATTCTATTCCGTAGCCATTACCAATAATTACCAGCAGGCCGATACCGGCTCAAAGATGATACATCTGGGTAAAAATACCCACAGTACCATTATTTCCAAAGGTATTTCGGCAGGATATAGCAATAACAGCTATCGCGGATTGGTTCGTATGACACGAAAGGCAGAAAATGGTCGCAATTTTTCGCAATGCGATTCCCTGCTTCTGGGCGATAAATGCGGCGCTCATACTTTCCCGTATATTAAAGTTGAAAATAAATCGGCCATAGTGGAACACGAGGCTACCACAAGCAAAATATCCGACGAACAGCTATTTTATTGCAATCAGCGGGGAATCAGCACAGAAAGTGCTATTGGATTGATTGTAAATGGCTATGCAAAGGAAGTGCTGAATAAACTTCCCATGGAATTTGCCATTGAAGCTCAAAAACTCTTATCCGTCAGCCTTGAAGGCTCGGTTGGTTAAAAAAATAAAAAACAATAAATTACGAATAAACCGAAAGCAAATGTTATCAATCAAGAATTTAAAAGTATCCATCAATAATAAAGAAATACTTAAAGGCATTGACCTTGAAGTGAAACCTGGAGAAATTCATGCCATCATGGGACCCAATGGTACAGGCAAAAGTACCCTTGCTTCAGTCATAGCCGGCCGTAGCGAATTTGAAGTAACTTCCGGTGAAATTATTTATAAAGGAAAAAACCTGTTTGATTTGTCGCCTGAAGAGCGCGCCTGTGAAGGTATTTTCCTTGGTTTCCAGTATCCGGTGGAAATTCCGGGCGTAAGCATTACCAATTTTCTGCGAACAGCCGTTAACGAACAGCGTAAATACAAAGGACTTGATCCTCTGCCGGCCAGCGATTTTTTAGCTTTGATGGAAGAAAAGAAAAAATTGGTGGAGATTCAGTCAAATCTTACTAAACGCTCGGTAAATGAGGGTTTTTCAGGAGGCGAAAAAAAGAAAAATGAAATCTTCCAGATGGCAATGCTTGATCCAAACTTGGCTATACTCGATGAAACCGATTCGGGATTGGATATTGATGCACTTCGCATCGTGGCAAATGGGGTAAACAAACTCCATACTAAAGATAATGCTGCTATTCTTATTACTCATTATCAACGATTACTCGATTATATTGTTCCTGATTTTGTTCATGTTCTGTTTGAAGGGCGCATCGTGAAAACCGGTGGCAAAGAACTTGCTCTGGAACTGGAAGAAAAAGGATATGAATGGCTTAAAAACGGATAATAAATTTCGGGCGATATTTCCTGAAATTTATTTTATCACAAGAAGTAGAAACCTGAATCCAAGAAAAAATCAGCTATGGAAAGCATTTTGACAGAAAATACATTTAAGGATAAATTAATCAGCTTGTTCAATGATAATTTCCGGGCAAATTTCAAGCATGATACGCCGCATATACATCAACTCCGACGGCAAGCCATAGAAGCTTTCGCTAAAACAGGCTTCCCGCATACACGGCTTGAAGAATGGCGTTCGACTAATCTGGCTAAACCGCTTGCATTGGAATATGTTCAGCATTTTCAACCGTTAGATGAGAAGATAGATATAGAAAAAGTGTTTCAGTGTGAGGTTTACGATCTCGATACCTATGTTTTCAGCCAGTTGAATGGCTGGTATATTTACAAAACATTGCCACTTACCACCTTGCCTAACGGAACCATCGTAGGAAGCCTCGATAAAGCCATGGAAACCTATCCCGAAATTTTTGAAAAGCATTATGCAAAATATGCCGATTTTCGGAACAACGGATTGAACGCCCTCAATACTGCTTTTGCCCAGGATGGTATGTTTATCTACGTGCCTGATGGGGTTGAAGTCCCCAAACCCATTCAGATTATTAATATCATTAATCTGAAAGAAAATATTTTTATCCAGCCCCGCAATCTGATAATTTTGGGTAAAAACAGTAAACTTCAGTTAGTCAATTGCGACCATTCCCTTTTGCACAAAGCAAGCCTCATAAACTCAGTGAGCGAGGTGGTGATAGGCGAAAATGCTGAGCTGGATTATTATAAAATGCAAAACAAGGACAATGAATCAACGATGGTTGCTTCCCTGTATTTTCACCAGGAAGCGAACAGCCGCCTGACTTCAAACACCATTACACTTAATGGTGGCATTGTTCGTAACAATACCAGCGTAAAACTCAATGGCCAGGGATGCGAAACGAATCTTTATGGTCTGTATCTGGTAGATAAAGAACAACATATTGATAATCACCTTATGGTTGAGCATGCAAGCCCGAATTGCATGAGTAATCAATTATTTAAGGGCATACTTGATGATCAGGCACAAAGCGTTTTCCATGGACATGTCCTGGTACAGAGAGACGCTCAAAAAACCAATGCCTATCAAAATAATAAAAACATTCTGCTTACCGATAAAGCCAATGCTCAATCGGAACCGCATCTCGAAATTTATGCCGATGATGTGAAATGTAGTCATGGAGCAACCGTCGGTCAGCTTGATCCCGAGGCTATGTTTTATCTCCAGCAACGGGGTATTAGTCAGGACAGCGCCCGGATGCTTCTTATGAATGCTTTTGCCGAAGAAGTAATTAATAAGATTTCCATTTTGCCTTTGCGCGAACGCATTGATGAACTGGTGAGCAAGCGATTAAAAGGCGAACTTACGATATGCGATCAATGTATACTCGATTGCAGCGGAAGAAAACCCGTAAAATTTGACATTGATCTAACAAAATTATCCTAATTTTGGCTTCTTGTTTTAAGCTGAATTCTAAAATCTAAAATTGTAAATGCCAGATATCTTAACTACCCGTTCAGATTTTCCCATCCTGCAACGCCTGGTGTACGACAAACCGCTGGTTTATTTTGATAATGCTGCCACTACTCAAAAGCCTCAGTGTGTTATTGATGCGATCAGCAATTATTATTGTACCGAAAATGCCAACGTTCATCGCGGTGTTCATTTTCTCAGCCAGCAGGCAACCCGGGCATTTGAAGGTGTTCGTCAGCAAATCAGGAAATTTATTAATGCCCGGCTAACGGAAGAAATTATTTATACTCGTGGTACCACCGAAGCAATCAACCTGGTTGCTTCATCTTTTGGGAAAAAATTCATCCGAAAAGGCGACGAAATCCTCATTTCGGCCATGGAACATCATTCCAATATTGTACCATGGCAATTTGTTTGCGAGGAACGCCAGGCTAAGCTTAAAGTGATTCCGATTACCGATAACGGTGAACTGGAGATGGATAAGCTCGATAAACTCATCACCGGAAAAACAAAAATCATTGCCATCACTCATGTGTCGAATACTTTGGGGACGGTTAATCCTGTTAAAGAGATTATTCGGATAGCTCATTCCCATGGAATTCCTGTGTTGGTTGATGGCGCCCAGGCTGTTCCGCATCTGAAAGTTGATGTTCAGGATTTGGATTGCGATTTTTATGCTTTTTCAGGACACAAGGTTTATGGCCCCATGGGTATTGGTTGTCTCTATGGTAAAGAATCATGGCTCAATACGCTGCCTCCGTACCAGGGTGGGGGAGAGATGATTGCAAATGTTACCTTTGAGAAAACAACGTATAACAGCCTGCCGTATAAATTTGAAGCCGGAACTCCGAATGTTGCCGATGTGGTGGGCTTTGGAACAGCTTTGGATTATATCAATGCTATTGGGATTGAAAATATTGGCATTTATGAAAATGAATTGCTGAAATATGCCACCGCTGAATTAGAAAAGATTGAAGGTTTGAGAATTATTGGAACGGCTGCTGATAAAGCGTCGGTTATTTCCTTTGTTCTCGATAAGATTCATCCGTATGATGCCGGTACCATCATGGATCATCTCGGAGTAGCCGTCCGGACAGGCAATCATTGTACGCAACCTATTATTGACAGGTATAAGATTCCTGGCACCATCAGGGCTTCCTTTGCCTTTTATAATACTAAACAAGAAATAGATGTTTTAATTCAGGCTATTTTGAAAGTTAAAGAAATGTTTTTATAATTTTTTAAGGATGAAAATAGAAGAAATTGAAAACCAAGTAATATCCGAATTTAACCAGTTCGATAACTGGATGGACCGCTACAATTATCTTATTGAACTTGGAAAATCGCTGCCCTTGATTGATGAAAAATTTAAAACGGATAACAACCTGATTTCAGGTTGCCAGTCGAGGGTGTGGCTGCATGCAGTTTATGAAGACGGCTTAATAAAATTCAGTGCCGACAGCGATGCGGTTATTACCAAGGGCATAATTGCTTTGTTGGTCAGGGTCTTGTCCAGTCAATCACCGGACGACATTCTCAATGCTCCTTTAACTTTTATTGATTCTCTTGAATTAAAAGATCATCTGTCGCCTAACCGCTCCAACGGACTAACATCCATGCTTAAACAGATAAAACTTTATGCGTTAGCATTTAAAACAAAAAACGGATAAACAAACCTACCTGTCAGCGTCCGAAGGACCTGACAGCGTAAAAACGGGAAAACAAACGATTATGGATAAAAACGAAATAAAAAACGGTGTCATCAACGCACTCAAAACCATTTTCGATCCGGAAATACCGGTAAATGTTTACGACATGGGCCTGATTTATGAAATTCGGGTTGAAGATGATGCAACAGTTTATATAAAGATGACGCTTACGGCGCCCAACTGTCCGATAGCCGAAAGTCTTCCCGTGGATATCCACGACAGCGTAAAACTTGTGGAAGGTGTAAAGGATGTAGTTGTTGATCTTGTTTTTGACCCGCCATGGGATACCGACATGATGTCGGAAGCCGCTCAACTTGAATTGGGAATACTTTAAAAAAGCCCCGTCAATCCTACGGAATTATACGTTGGGATATTAAATTCACGGATTAATCTTACTTTTGCAGTCCAAATTGTAAATAATGAATGTTACGCCTGGAAAGCTATTATCAGCTATCAATTTTCCTTCCGATCTCCGGAAGTTGAAAGAGGATGATTTGCCACAGCTAAGCGAAGAAGTGCGTCAGTTTATTATTGATGTTATTTCTGAAAATCCCGGACATCTTGGCTCAAGTCTTGGCGCCGTTGAATTAGCCGTGGCCATTCATTATATTTTTGATACTCCTGATGATAAGTTGGTTTGGGATGTAGGTCATCAGGCCTATGCCCATAAAATTCTTACCGGACGAAGGGATGCTTTTTATTCCAACCGCACCTATAATGGCATAAGCGGATTTCCCCGCATTTGCGAAAGCGAATACGATGCATTTGGTGTAGGACATTCATCTACTTCTATTTCGGCTGCTCTTGGAATGGCTGTGGCTTCCAAACTAAATCATAATACCCGTCGTCAGCATATTGTAGTAATAGGCGATGGCGCCATGACCGGAGGCGAAGCCATGGAGGCGCTGAATAATGCCGGAGTATCGGGAACCAATATTCTTGTGATATTAAATGATAACGGCATTGCTATTGATAAAAGCGTAGGAGCCCTCAAGGAGTATCTTACCGATATTGTTACTTCACGTACTTACAACAGAGTCCGTGATAAAATATGGATGCTTACCGGCGGTGGCAGCAAATATGGTAAATATACCCGTGAAATTGTCAAACAGATAGGAAACGCTGTAAAATCATCCATACTGCGAAAAAGCAATATGTTTGAAGCATTAAACTTTCGGTATTTCGGGCCGGTGGATGGAAATGACGTGATCCGTCTTACCAAAGTGCTGGGTGATCTTAAAAAATTGCCCGGACCCAAGTTGCTGCATTGCATTACCGTAAAAGGAAAAGGCCTTGCCTTAGCCGAAAGAAATCAAACCAAATATCATGCGCCGGGTTTATTTGATAAAAATACCGGTGAAATCATTGATAATAATTGTCCGGATAAATTCCCGCCCAAATATCAGACGGTTTTTGGAAGAACCATTATCGAACTGGCTGAAAAAAATCCCAAAATTGTCGGTATCACTCCGGCCATGTCGTCGGGTTGTTCCCTCAATCTGATGATGGAAAAAATGCCTGAGCGCACCTTTGATGTGGGCATAGCCGAACAACATGCCGTTACCTTTGCCGCAGGACTTGCAACTCAGGGATTTCTTCCTTTTTGTAATATTTATTCAACCTTTCTTCAAAGGGCTTATGATCAACTTATCCATGATGTGGCGTTGCAGAAACTAAATGTCGTTTTTTGCCTCGACAGGGCAGGATTGGTGGGCGAAGATGGGGCAACTCATCACGGTTTTTTCGACCTGGCGATCCTTCGCGATATTCCCAATGTTATCCTTTCGGCTCCGATGAATGAACAGGAACTTCGTAATCTGATGTATACCGCGCAACTTCCCGATAAAGGTACTTTTGTAATCCGGTATCCACGTGGTCGTGGTGTGATGCCCGAATGGAAAACACCGTTGCAGGAACTTCCCATTGGAAAAGGCAGAAAAATTAAAGATGGTGATGGCGTTGCTATTCTTTCTATTGGTCATCCCGGTAATTTTGTGGTTGATGCCTGTTGTTTGCTCGAGAAGGAAGGCATTGCGCCGGCTCATTACGACTTACGCTTCCTGAAACCGCTCGATGAGGAACTCCTGAACGAAGTGTTTAAACGATTTAATAAAATAATTACGGTGGAAGATGGCGTGATTACCGGCGGTATGGGTAGCGCTATCCTTGAATTTATGGCAACAAACCATTATCATGCCGATGTTTGCCGTTTGGGCATACCCGACCGTTTTGTAGAACAGGGTACACGCGAAGAACTCTACAACGAATGTGGCTTCGATGCTAAAGGAATAGCAGAAGCCGTAAGACAAATGCTTTAATTATTTTTCAGCATTTCCACTCTTTTCACAATTGAAGCCTGATGTTCTTCATCGCTAAGGCTCGGGTCTTTCAGGTCAAAATAAATTTTACAGGGTAATTGTTCGCAGGAACCACAGGTATCGTATTTTTTCTGATTAACTGAACAATCGTACAATGGACATAATCCATCGGTAAAAATTCCTTCCGTCCAGAAGGGTTGTCCTTTAACGGCCTTGCAACCGTCGCAATCTTTTTGATAAAAAGGGCATGTTTCGCAATCGATGCCACAGGGAGATAGTGTCATAAATCTAATATTAAAATCGCTCCAAAAATAAACTTTATAATGTACGAATAAACATTTTTTTTATTTTTAGCAAAAATTTAATACAGATGCCGGCCAGCGACCTTTTCCGGAAGAAATCCATAGCGCATATCCTGCACGATGCTACCATACAGGAAAGCAAGGATGTTCACCTGCGTAAGAATTTAAATGTACGCGACCTGACAGCGATGGGTATTGCCGCCATTATCGGAGCAGGCATCTTCAGCACCATAGGTACGGCGGCAGCCAGCGGGGGACCGGCAGTATCGCTGTTGTTTGTGTTTACGGCTATCGCCTGTGGATTTTCGGCCATGTGTTATGCCCAGTTTGCCGCCACTATCCCCATCAGCGGAAGCGCCTATACCTACGCTTATGCCAGCTTCGGCGAGCTGATAGCCTGGATTATCGGCTGGGATCTGATCATGGAATATGCTGTGGGTAATATAGCCGTAGCTATTTCCTGGTCCGATTACTTTACTGCGCTGATGCATGGAATCGGGATTCATATTCCTGAATTCGTTTCGGTAGATTATTTAACGGCTTCCCGTGGCTATCATCTGGCGGTGCAAAGTATGGCCGGAGGAACATCTTTTAACCAGCTTACGGCAAGTCTCCAGGAAGCTTTCCATGCATGGCAGCATGCACCAACGATAGGCGGACAGAGGCTGATTGCCGATATCCCGGCTTTCGGTATCGTAATATTTATCACTTACCTGGTGTATGTCGGCATTTATGAAACCAAGGTTGCCAGCAACCTGATGGTGATTCTTAAGCTTGCCGTTCTGATGCTCGTGATTGGCGTAGGCAGTTTTTATGTCCATCCGGCAAACTGGAGTCCGTTTGCGCCCAATGGTGTGGGTGGTGTGCTGAAAGGCGTTTCCGGTGTTTTCTTTGCCTATATTGGCTTCGATGCCATCAGTACTACCGCCGAAGAATGCAAAAATCCCCGCCGCGACCTGCCCAAAGCCATGATTTATGCTTTAGTCATTACCACTGTTTTATATATTCTCATCAGTCTGGTGCTTACAGGTATGGTTCCCTATAACCAGTTGCAGGTGGGCGATCCGCTGGCGTATGTGTTTCAGCAGTTGCATCTCACTGGGTTGTCGGGAGTCATTGCCGTGAGCGCCGTCATCGCCATGGCAAGTGTATTGCTCGTTTTCCAGGTAGGACAGCCCCGCATCTGGATGAGCATGAGCCGCGACGGATTGCTGCCTAAAATCTTTTCAAGATTGCATCCACGTTTTAAAACGCCAGCGTTTTCCACCGTCATTACCGGGGTGATGGTTGCCGTGCCTTCGCTTTTCCTCAATATTACCGAAGTTACCGACCTGACCAGCATCGGGACTTTGTTTGCATTTATCCTTGTTTCGGGAGGCATTCTCATCATTGATCAACGCAAGGACAACAAGCCTGCCGGCAAAGGTTTCCGTGTGCCGTATTACAGCAGCCGTTATGTTTTACCGCTGATTTGGCTCATCATTATCCTGTCGTTGTTTTATTTTAACAGGGAAGGTATTTCCGGCTTCTTCTCCGTAAAAGTTACTCCCGGCCATTCCTTCTGGGATGTTTTCAAACATAAAATTCCATCCCTTGGCTTTATGGCGATTGCCACCGTTATCTCCGTAATGGCTGTGATTAAACGCTTGTCGCTGATTCCTGTTCTTGGCCTGTTGACCAATCTGTATCTTATTTCGGAATTAGGCATTACCAACTGGATGCGTTTTCTGATCTGGCTGGTGATCGGGTTGATCTTGTATTTTTCGTATGGTAACAAGCACAGCAAACTGATACGGAATCATCCTTCCGAGGTTTCAAAATTTTGAAATATTTTTATGGATGCTTTTAAAAATTAAAATCCCGCGGCTCACCATTGAGTTCCCGACCAGTTAAAATATTATTGTAATAGTTTTGGATTATATCATCTTTTGCATATTCTTCCCTGTAATTTTTTATGGGTTCTGATTTTTTAATCCCCAGGCTGGCTAACATCTGATATTCTTCGAATATAACATCCAGATCATCGGCAATTATGCTGTTTTTATAATTTTTTGCACAGTTTATTATTCCGGTACGCCATTCCTGAGGACCGCTGACGTGAATAGCATTAGGCGCTTCCGCTAATATATCTATGGCTTTTTCTATCATTTCATTTTCTCTTGTATTATGCGTTGAGTAAAATTTCATTCTTTCGAAATACAACCTGAATAGTTCTTTGATGTATGGGTCGGTTTCGAACCGAATGGCATATTCATAGATGTTTTCCGCACTTCCATGAAGATAAGGTAATGAAGGAGGCGGAGGAGAATAGGTAATGGGATTATTCTTCCTTTGTTTTTTGTATTCCTCTTCCCAGTGGTTTCTCCAGATATCGATATAGAATTCTTCTTTTTCACCTCTTATGTTGGGTAAACTGAACAACGAAGCTGTACCCATATAGTTATCGTAAAATTTGAACCATTCAGGTATATCTTCCGGAAAATCCAAATGATATCGTGTCATTAATAATGAGTGGGATTCACCTCCCATATATGCCCCAAATAAGCACTCATCATCATTTTGTTCTTTTAAATAAGCTTTCATTGCTTCTACTTCGATAGCTTTTACCGGTGGAAGGAAGGGACATTGATCTATGTGTCGTTCCCAGAAAGAAAACTCTGCTTCTATTTGTATCTCTTTTATTTTAATCTTTTCGGCGTGCCATTCCGCTTGCAGGTTGATGAGCTTTTTTTGTTGAATATAGCTGAATATTTCCTCCGATTCTTCACGGTAACGGAGGTCTTTATTATGATACAATTCTTCGGTGTACCATTCGTAATGCTTTATCAAATCTATTCTTTGCTTGCTATACCTCAGCAGAAAATAGTCAATGTTTTGGTGATCAAAACGACTAAAATAGGTTTGATGTTCCTTGTTCTGTTTGATGCTTTCGTAGAACTTTTTCTGGAGTTCGTCAAAATAAAGCGCCTGGTCGGAAGAATCAGACGGAATTTTTGATTTGTGATATTGAAAATTATTGAAATCCATAATAGTTTTTGATTTGGTTTGGTTTAAAAATTATAATCGCGTGGCTCTCCATGACATTCCCTTCCATCAAGAATATAATCACTTACTATTTTTACACACGGATCTTTTAAATATTCCTCTTCCAGATTCTTTATAGATCCATACTTTTTTATCCCTAAATTATTACACATCTGGTATTCTTCAAATACGGCATCTAATTCATTAGCGATAACATCATTTTTATATCTGCGGGCACATTCCAGTATTGCATCATCCCATTCATTGTATCCTTCGATGTAAACCGGAGTTTTTGCTTCATAAAGAATTCCCAAAGCTTCATCTATCATCATACTTCTGAAGCCCGTTTCTAAATCAGATTTCTTGAAAATTTGTTCATATAATCTGAATAATTCAATGATATAAGGATCTTTTTCAAATTTTACTGCATATTCGTACATTGCTTTTGCATCAGAATTCAGAAAAGACGAATTGGGTTTAGGTTTTACCGGGTTTGACTTCCTTTCTTTTTCCACTTTATCCCAGAAATGCTTGTACCCTTTACTTCGATAAAAACCTTCTTTTTGGCCTCTAATGTCCGGCAAAAGAAGCAGGATGCCTGTTCCCATATAGGTATCATAATATTCATACCAGTCGTGCATCAGTTCGTAATCATCCTCCTCGTTTTTCGACATCAAATCATCATAATCCTGCCAGCCGACAAACATCCATCTGAATTCGGTATTGCTGTCAGGACTTCTTAAATAGTTTTTCATGATTTCAACTTCCATGGAGGTTACCGGCGGTAAAAAGGGACATTGTTCAATATGTTTTTCCCAAAAATGGAAATGTTCGCTAATTTTAATTTCATTAATAATTATCTTTTCGGCACGCCATTCCAATTGCAGGTTGAATAGCTTCTTCTGTTGAATAATCCGGAAAATGTTCTCTGCGTCTTCCCTATACTGCAAATCGGGGGTATACTTCGATTCATCAAGATAAAATTCGTAACTTTTGATAATTACTGCTTTTTCATTGGCATAACTTAACAAAAAAGAATCGATGTTTTTGGGATCAAACCTGCTTAAATACTCTTCATGATCTTTACGTTGTTTTATTTCTTCATAAAACTGATTCCGTAACTCTTCAAAATAAATTTCCTTCTTTAGGTATTCCGAAGGAATTTTTGATTTATGATATTGAAAATTGCTGAAATCCATAACAGAAAGTTTTTAGAACATGATAATAATTTTTTATACTCAAAAGTAATGAAATTTTTTTTACATCTTTTTTATTTTTTGATCATTGTTGTCTGATAAAAATTCTTTATTCGTTGTGAAACGAGCATGTTCGCTGAACGCAAATACGGATGAAAATTCACAGCGAGTTCCATCCGACCTTAAAAAAACAAATTATTTACGGATGAAATCATTGATTTATAACGTCCCGTACGGGACTTGTGAATGGATGAGCTATTTTCTTTTTCTACCGATATTGGGTCCCGAGTACTCGGGACTATTCCGTAGGGATAAAATATAGGTAGAAGATTGTTTATAAAGTAACCTGAATCCCGTATGGGATGATATAAAAATTCATCGGCCAATAGTGATTTTTTGATGTACATTGGCAGTGCATTACTAAGATGTTTTTAGTGCTATGGTTTTTAAACAAATGATGGAGCATAAACGGGCAAAATATACATCCGGCTGAGGGGAAAAGTAAATTGCCATGACGCATTTCATGAGGCCACCAAGGCAGAATATAAATTACCATAGCTATGTTCGTGAGAATATCAAAGCAAAGTATAAACTACCATGACCATGTTTATGAGGAAATCAAAGCAGAGTATAAATTATCATGGCATTGTTCATGAGAAAATCAAAGCAAAGTATAAACTACCATGACCATGTTTATGAGGAAATCAAAGCAGAGTATAAATTACCATGACCATGTTTATGAGGAAATCAAAGCAAAGTATAAATTACCATGGTATTGTTCATGAGGAAATCAAAGCAGAGTATAAATTACCATAGCATTGTTCATGAGGAAACTAAAGCAAAGTATAAATTGCCATGGTATTGTTCATGAGGAAATCAGAGTAGCATATAAATTAACAGGAGATAAAACATTTGGCGGTGGCCGGCGGTCGCTGACGCAGGAACTGAAACGAGTCGAACGGGAAATACTGAATTCACTTGTTTTGCTTATCCATTGCAACGATCCCGATACCTACAAAAGCGTAGTAAGGGAATGGGGACTTCAGAAAGAAAAATACTAACGGAATATATTTTTTGCCAATCCATACCGGGGCAAGACATTATACTAAGATGCTGACAGATCTGACGATGCTGTCAGGTCTTATAACCCGTCAGCGTCTGAAAGACCAGCGTTTTTAATCTGTGTTTTACTAATTCCAGGCTTAAGTCTGGAGTTACAAATCGTAACTATTTAAAGGACTTTAGCCCGAATACTTTTATAGGACAACAGTGATAAATAATTTTTGATTTTTTTATGCAATATGCATACCATGTCAAAAACAATATTAATTTTGTTGCATAGTTTTTCGAAAGGAATGAAGTTTAAATAAAAAGCTTCCCCCGTGGAGGCAAAACCAGAATTAATCGCTAAACTAACATAGTATACACCAACAAAGGAGGAAGCGCCACAAAGATAAGAAATTTAGTACTACAATGTACAATGATTAGAAGTTATTATACTATCCCTGATCAATTATAAATAAATGCTATTGAATAGCTAAATCAATAGCGGTGTTTTTACTTCGATTCTAAAATCAATTTAATGTTACAAAATCGGAAATTGCTTTTATTTGCCTTGTTTTTATGCTTTGTGCTGAATGCAAAGGCACAGCAAACGTATGAAAAGACACTCAATTTACATTTTGGCACGGATTATCGCATTACGGATGCCATAGAAAAGGAAAACGGTCATTTGCTGATTGCCGGTTATGGTTTTAACGGACAGGACTACGATACCGCCCGTTGTTTTATCATGGAACTTACCGCCGGTGGGGATTCGGTTGGAGGGGCATTTTTGCCAATAAAACATGTTAATGGAGTTGAGTCATTAAAAATCCTTCCCTGTACACAGAACCGATATGCTATTGTTTCTGTATTTAATACCCAAAGCGGGGGAAGCAATGGAAATGATTTTAAAACATTTATTTGTTGCCTTTCCGATTCCCTGCAATTACTCAGCAGTAATCAATTGAATTTAAAATCAGGAACGTCATACTTTAATATTGGGGCGGCAGTAAACGACAAAGGAGAATTAATCATTTGTGGAAACGAATATGATGACTATTGTATGTTTTTGTATCATTGTACTGTTACCGGCGATAGCCTTCAGTATAAAAATTTTAAAAAACCATATAGTTCGCCCTTATCAGCCGGCTACATTCAATTTACCGGTAATCCGGAACAACCTTATTTAGCTATTGGTTCTTTTTTTTGGAGTGGAGTTGATTTTGTATTTTTCGATGCTTTTTTAGGTATAGCAGAAATACGCCCTGTAGATACTATTGGGTACCCAAGTTATTATCATATTCCTTTATGTCCCGGGTTTTACCCTGTTTCAGCAAAATATACCAAGGGAGAATGGTATGTAAACGGATACTCGTGCTATGCTTCCCATTATGAAAAACAAATGACAATTTTAATGGTGGATTCAGGATACAATTATGTTACCGATAGGCAATGCGGACTGAGTCAATATGTATATAATTATCCAGCGCTGTATGGTTCATTGGATTTTAAGAGTACTTCTGCCGTATTTTTTGGAGGTACCGCTAATCTTTCGTGTTTTGATCCGATGGCAAGTTCTGATCCCACATGGATTATGCTTAGTTGTGCCGATGGAAATATACAGACTAAGTGGACACGCTTCTATGGAGGCGATGCCAATTACGTAGTGTCAAATATTATAGCCACCAATGATGGCGGTTGTCTCGCTTTTACTTCACGCTACGACTATCAGAGCGCCGATCCGCACCAATTAATTTATTTACTCAAAGTAAATGCCGACGGATATGTTACCGATACTACCCGCTCTGCTGCTTCGGGTGGCGATGCTATTGTACACGCCGAGGGCAATGCCATTAATGTTTTTTCCAGTACCGGCTTTGCTTCGCCTTCCTGTTTCGATCTGAAAAATGAAAAAGGGGATATTGTTATCGAAAAAAGAATTGAACAACCCAATATGCAAATAGATGTAAGTAATCTGCCCGCAGGGAATTATAAATATACTTTCTATACTGTGGAACGCAGCCAGGAAGGAACAATATACATCAAACAATTACCCGGTAACGATAATCAATAATTTTACGATGATGAAGAAATTATTTGTTTTAGTTTATTTTATTTTGTTTAGTTGTCTGAACGCCATTAGCCAGACAACTTTTGAAAAGATAATTCCCGGGGAGTCCGACGAAATCATCACCGGATTAGGAACAACCTCAACGGGCGAATACATCATAAGCTCCTGCCAGGCAACAGCCGACACGTCAGCACCGCTGCAATATACCGGCAACCTGCTAAAGGTAGATATGGAGGGTAACCTGCTGCAACGTTTGGTTTTTAATACCTCCGGTTGCTTTAGCCATCTGGCTGGCTTATACCGTGACGAAAACGGTATTTTTATCTACGTAACCTTTGAAAAGCGCAGATGCCGCATGGATACCGCCTATATGCTTTCGCTACGGCAGTTCGACGAAAACCTTAATCTTATCTCTTCCGATTCCATTGCCTATAGTTTTATGTACCGTTACGATATGACGTATTTCCGGATCATCCGCATGCCCGACGGCGGAATAAATATCTGGGGCGATTATCCTACGGATCAGGGGCGCAATCCCATTATCTTTCAGTATGGTTCCGATGGGCATCTGCTCCACATCAAGCCTTTGGAATATCCGCATGGCGTTAACTTTGTTTCGTTAATACCCAACAAAGATCCCGGTTTTTTGTATAGCTGCATTGCCTTTGCCGGTAGCATCAATTTCGATTTTGTAACCTGTACCGACAATTATGATTATCTTAATGCCGGGCAGGTGTTTTTAAATTATTTTCCACCGATAAGCCTTAAAGAACAGGATGGTTATTATTATATTACCGGTTACCGTCATTTTACGGCAGATACCAAATACCAGGTCGCCTGCGCCAGAATAACCCCGGATCATACCTGCGATAATCAGATCATCTTTGGCAAGGAGGGTTTAATCAACGACGAACCTGCCAACATACAGGCAGTGGATTTTACGGATACCACCTCCGTTTATATCGGTGGCAGCACCAATATATACTATCCCGATCATCATAACGCTTCGTCGTGGTTTATGCTTAACAAGACCGATGGTTCGCTCAATTCGCAATGGATGAAATATTACGGAGGTGATGCTCATTACGAGATGTATAATGTGGCCGCCTGTTCCGACGGGGGTTGCCTGATGGCAGGTACGCGTTATTCATTAGACGATCCGGCGCATAAACGTAATATTTACCTGCTGAAAGTAAACGACCAGGGAATACCAACAGGAATAAAAGAACCCGGGCAGGCGGTTAAAGGAGTGTCCTCGCTTGTATTTCCCAATCCGGGTAACGGGCAGTTAACGGTATTTACCTCGCTGAAGGATGCAACATTTGGGCTGAGTAACACCAACGGGCAAACCGTCGTCAGTCAGCCGGTGAATAACGGAACCACCACCGTTAACACTTCCGCTTTACCGGCAGGTGTCTATTTATACCGTTTTATGAATAAAGAAAAGATAGTGGAAAGCGGAAAGTGGGTGAAGGAATGAGGTCTGGCTGTTGGCTAGCGCCGTTGTTTGCTGATGGTTGTTAGTTGATAGCTAAGCCGGAGGCTTAGTCCTCCCGCTACTGAATAATCAGTGAGTTAGCAATTAGCCATTCGCTGTTGGCTCTTAGCTAATAGCTAATTTTAAACGCTGTCAGGTTAATGTTGCGGAATAAACCAACTCAGACCGGATGCTGAACCAACTCATCCCCCCCGGCCCCCTTCTCTTGGAAAAAAGAGAAGGGAGAGTAGCCGGTGGATGACTGTTATGGATTCCTCCCTTCGGTCGGAATGACGACCACAAGATGGTGATAATAAATAAAGTGTGGGCGGCTACGCCGCCCACACTTCCTCGCCCTTCTTCTCTTTAAGGATGAAAGTCATTCCGACCGAAGGGAGGAATCTGCCATAAAGCATTACCATCCAAGAGAGGGAACGGGTGAGTTTGTTAGAAAAAAAACGTAGTGCAACGTTGTGCCGGGACTTGGTGTAACTTTGTGCTACCCTACATGGCTATTGGCTGCTGAGCCGAAGGCTTAGTCCTCCCGAGTACTCGGGATCGGGATTAGCAATTGGCCAATAGCTAAAAGCTAATAGCCAATTGCAATTTATTTCTTTTCTACATTCCCCTAAATACTGAAAATAAAGCATTTATTTGACAGTATCGTTAAAATAAAAAAAATATTTTAATTTTTTTATTACCTTTTTATTTTTTGATGTATATTTGGCAGTGCATTACTAAGCGATTTTTAGTGCTATGGTTTTTAAACAAATAATGGAGCATAATCGGGGAAAATATACATCCGGCTGAGGGGAAAAGTAAATTGCCATGATGCATTTCGTGAGAATATCAAAGCAAAGTACAAATCACCATAGCATTGTTCATGAGGAAACCAGAATAAAGTATAAACTACCATGACCATGTTTATGAGAAACTCAAAGCAAAGTATAAATTACCATGGTATTGTTCATGAGAATATCAAAGCAGAGTATAAATTACCATGGCATTGTTCATGAGGAAATCAAAGCAGAGTATAAATTACCATGACATTGTTCATGAGGAAATCAAAGCAGAGTATAAATTACCATGACATTGTTCATGAGGAAATCAAAGCAGAGTATAAATTAACAGGAGATAAAACAGGAGGATAAAAACATAAGAAAAGAACATCGCCGATAGGGTTAAAGAGATAAAGGAGGTATGGTGGTGAATGCAAAAATAAAAATGACCGCAAATTTGTTAATTCACTTAGTATAAACATCAATAAAAATTTAATTATGGATGAGAATGAAATCCCGACTTCTCCGGCGGAACAATCCGGCCCGACCAAGTCAACCGGCAATATCCCTAACCCGGATGCCGATTTTGCCGACCTGAACATGAATGTAGCCATGACATGGGAAAACAATGCCGACCTTACATTGAAATGGATAACCCAGGCGGTTTATAAAACCAAGGCCGAAGCCTTTTCGGCAATGGTAAAACAACGTAAAACAGTTGGCGGTGGCCGGCAGTCGCTGACGCAGGAACTGAAACAACTGGATGCCGAAATTGACCGGAATATTTCTTACGTCAAAAACAGTCTGAAGGAGAAATATGGCAAAACCGAAGCCTTTGCCTATTATCCTCAGTTTGGTATTGAACATGTTCGCCATTTTTACCTTTTGCCCCGCGATCGTAACCAGCGGAAGCTTTCCCTCGAACTGCTTAAGAATGCGTTGATAGCTCATGGCATAGACGGGCAAAAATACGGTTCGACCTATTGGAATCCGATTTGTCAGCGGTATAATGAACTGATGACGCAAGCCCAGCATACGGACAGCAGTGTGTCCAATATTGTAGGCGACAAACGTCAACTGAAAGCCGAACTGCGGAAAATACTGAATTCACTTGTTTTGCTTATCCATTGCAACTATCCCGATACCTACAAAAGCGTGTTAAGGGAATGGGGATTTCAGAAAGAAAAATACTAACGGAATATATTTTTTGCCAATCCATACCGGGGCAAGGCACTATACTCAGACGCTGACAGATCTGACGATGCTGTCAGGTCTATAACTGTCAGCGTCTGAAAGACCTGACAGCGTTTTTAGTCCTCTTTTTGAGTTAGCTATTCATCGAGATAAGAAATTTCTCGTTGGACTGGGCGTATTTCGTTTTTTCTTTCAAACAAGGCTGTCCATACTAAGACGCTGACAGATCTGACGATGCTGTCAGGTCTGTCAGCGTCTGAAAGACCTGACAGCGTTTTTAATCTGTGCAAGCTTAAGCCTCGAGTTACAAATCGTAACTATTTGAAGGGCTTTAGTCCGAATGCCGGATAAATGTACATTTATGGGCAATAAAAAAGCCGGCTTAAAAGCCGGCTTGGTAATATCAACAATCATCCATGTTAACTATTCATTGAGATAAGAAATTCCTCGTTGGACTGGGTGTATTTCATTCTTTCCTGTTTTCCGCACTTTTTCGGGACACCCGCATAAAGTATTGTATATCAATATAAGTTTTGTAATTTTGGGTGTCCCAAAATTATTGACATGTATATACGTGAAAAGAAAAATAACTCTGGAAG